>Ga0163217_1061467_pt1 | contig 23092 bp, 17 predicted proteins | sample SynspAceP_FD_185933 | JGI IMG/M metagenome (GOLD analysis project Ga0163217, IMG submission 185933) | Saline lake microbial communities from Ace Lake in Antarctica - Synechococcus sp. Ace-P (PacBio error correction) | ecosystem: Environmental > Aquatic > Non-marine Saline and Alkaline > Saline ...
AAGAGAGAGAATACTCTGATGTTTCCGCATTCCAGGTTAAGGCGCTTCGCAAGTTTGAAATCGTCTTCTAGAAAGGGTAGGGACCAAACCAATGCTTCAACAAGGCCTCCATCAATTCGAGCCGCATCTTTTGAAATTGAACTTTAGCTTTTTTTCGATTTTTCGCAAGCACAATAGTAAATCCCCATGTCGAGTGGGACCCTTTTCACCTTTCATACTTTTCCCCAAAATGGACGTATCGCCAATTAATTAATATGATCCGTAGTTATTGATGGGATTTTTTTTGAAACTTTCCCCAGTGGGGTAGGTCTTGGTTTTTTTTTTTGGCTTTTTATTATTGATCGTTCCTTGAATGAGCTTCCCCGTTGGAGACGTCCATCAAGATTTTTCCGGACCTTCTACGGAGATTCAAAAAAAACTCCGTTGGATCAGGTTCGTCCAGCCGGATGATCTCGATTTAGGCCACCAATAAGCTAGAAACCGATTCCCTTGATTTGAATTGGCAATAAATGGTAAAACCGTTTGAATCTTGGAGCCAAGTCGAAGCCTCCATCCCAAGGTGGGGCGAATAGCGATTTACAGGTTTTCCCTGAAAAATGGAACTCGATTGAAAATAAGTTGAATCAATGGATTGAGTAAGTCTTTCAAGTGCGATAAAAATAGGCCGAACCATCCATGCTTATAATTCAACTCGGCTTGATTTTGAGTCAACTTTTTCCCAAAATCCATAGGAAGCTTGTAAATCGAATCTGAAGTAGATCTTGAGTCCCAGTGACTTTAACAGTCATGAGTATTGATTCCTGAAAATGAATTTTTGATCGGGATCTACTTTTCACCTGAAGGTGATACTTTGCTGCAAATCCCACCAGGCTCGCTGGGGAGTAATGCACCAACGCAGACTGTCTTGGTCTAAGTAAAATTTTGAGTTGGATTTAACCAAGCTTGAAAGGCCACACAATTTTTTTGACAAGAGAAAACTGCCAAAGCTCGCTATATAAAAGTAGGGTATAAAAAAAAATGGGGGAAAATAACGAAATGAACCTCCACATTAAAACTAAAATCTCTTACCAAAGCCGAAATCCACCTTTTGAAAGGCATTTTGATTTAGTGGCCTAAGTTCTAACATCTTTCAGGAATCTGAGTTAGAGTTTGGAATCCCCTCCACCTAAGACAATATCAGCATGCCGGCTGGAAATACATTTGAAAAAGTGCGCCTAATGCAATCAATGACCCATGCTTTTCCCCAGCGTGTAGAACCATTTTTAGTCCAGATATTCTTTTTCCCACATAGCTTCGAATGTCCCCTTTTGTAGGGCAAAATGGTCCTCCCTCCAGTGGTAAAAACAGTATTATTGATGACCAGGCGTTCCAAGACCCGTCCCCAAGCCTAAGAAAAAGTAAGCTTCTTGGCCTTCGTAAACTCCAATTGCCTGCATTGCGGCGTCATTGACAATTTTAACTGGTGCAGCTAAAAGAGCTTCGAGTCAAACTTCCCCACCATGACGCCAGAAATTTGATAGGCCCTGCGGTAATGAACTTTTATTGTTTTTTGACTACGCCGAGGGAAAGCCCATAGTCACGGCTTTCGTATTTCCCAGTCGGAAGCCAAATTCCTTTGACCAAGGGGATCATTTCCTTCAGGGAAAATCTGACCTGAAGGAATTTTATGCGCCTCAGGTTGGCCAGTTGCTAAATATTTTAATTGATCCACCGACGTCAATTACGAAATATCATGCTTTTTTTGGTGATCCTCAGGCTAGCGATAACACTGCCCTCGACTAGCTTGTAGAAATATTTGATACTTATTTGAAATGATGAGGGAATAGTGAATTGAAATTTAAGTTGTTTTTGCCCCGTAGCAAAAAAAGTAAATCAAATTTTTATCCCGTTAATGGTTTCCAAATTAACCTTTCAATTTCATGGCCAAGGTTTTTAAAAATTCTTTAATAGGTTCTTGTTAAGGGGCGAAATTTGAAATGGAGAGAAGGGTTTGAAGTTTGCGAATTCAAACCTTTGAAATTAGGGGGACTAAGTTACGTCTGTTTGGTATAATAATTTCGTCAGCAGATTGGTGGCCGTTCCAAGTCCCCTTCGGACCGATAGGGAGCAAAATTAGCGAACAGCTCTTCCACTGTACCAGCCAAGTTTTCCCTGGTCTTTCTAATTACTTTCTGTGTGAAGTTTACTTGATAGGCATAAGCTTTCAATTGAATCCAAATCCTTCCAAGGCTTGAAGCCCTGCATAAACCAAGGGTATTCTCCGATTCCTATCGAGAAAATAATCCATCTTGGTCCCCAATTTCTACTTCAGTTTGGGGACATAACCAGAAAATTTAAGGTAAGATATTTCAGCTTAATCCTGGCCCGGGTGATTACGGCTATTGTACATTCTTGTACTGGGAAAGTTTGGTCATAAGGGATTAGTTTTTGGCCAAGATCCATGCGATTTGGTTGGTGTGCATAAAGAGTGGTGTAAAGCTCAGTAGCCCGAGAGTTAAATTCGTTTAAAATGAGCTGACTCCTGAAAAAGTTAAATTTCTGTGCTTGTTCTTTCTATCCCAAACGCCATGCAATACATAGACATTTGGTTTAAGATTCTGAAACCCATTTTTTACCTCCGCTACATTAAATTTGAAAAATTTCAGCCCTGGCACTGCCGCAAATTTTTGGCAGCGAAAGTTGCAATTGGGCAAAACAAATCCAAAGCATATTCAATGCCCTCAAAACTAAAGAGTGTGAATGTGCAAATCTGTTGATGAAAAGTTGTACTAGATATTCTATTGGCATATAAGCGAGCCATTTTTTTTAAAGTAAATCTAATTAAGCCCAAGCGACTTACTCGTGGGCTGATTTTTGTTTTGGCAATAGTAAAACCCTTGGGATCTCGAACATCAATTATATTGACTAAATACTTTGCCCAAAAACAGTAAGATTTACTCACCTGTTGGAAAATGGAATTTCAGAAGATTGGTTGGAGAAATTTTAACTATTTTATTGCCGATTGTCTGATTTTAAGGATCAGATTATTCAATAATTCATATAAGTTTTTTTGTTCAAAGATTTAAATAAACCCCTCTATGGAGAAAACCTGTTTTTGCCATTCTTGTTAATAAGTTTTCAGGTAATCGCGCACAATCCCCCCTGCCAAAGCTCAGCGAAGCCATAATTGAAAACTCAAATCGAGTGATCCGTCAAGATGTTGCCGATGAACAAATGCGATCGAAAGCATTTCATGCGGGACCCCAGAGATTTTTCGGGAACCGCCAGGTCCAAATTATTTGGCAGTTTGGAAAACAGAGCTTTACGCATTCAAGGCAAGTTTGGATCCTTCGACAACAGACTATTACTGGCCTAGAAAAAATCCTAAGTTCACAATAGCAGTCCAGATGATCTGGGTCAAATTGGGCTTTCGATTGGATCACAATGTATTTCGCGGGGATGTGCGAGAGAACTCAAGACCAGCCCTTGAGAATACGGCTGGAGATGATCGGTAACCTTCATCAAAGTGGATGGTAAATCGTTGATTTGAAGGCTGCTCCAAGAAGAAGAATGACCCTCCGCTTTAAAAAGCAACTGGCTTGACAGTACCATTGGTCTACAATTACTTTTTTAGAACCGATCAAGCTGGAAAGTACCGCTGAATTAGAAAACGACATGAAACACCAACTTCCGGGGGAGATAATGGCCGATTGTCATCGCAATGACCCAGCGATTTGAATAGTAACAACTTTCCAAACTACCGCAATGTTCCAAGACTTTTGCCAAATGACGGATGATCTTCGATGGATGGGAAACCAGTCTATACTAGGTCCAGCGAGTTTTCAATAATTTCGGAAGCTTCGACGTCTCCCATTACCCGTAAACCGGCAGGTGGATTGTAAGTGGAACAGGCGTATTGCGAAAAACCCAGCCGAATCTACGCCGACTCTATTCAACGACTGCACACCAATTTTTGGATTCTGATTCCGGAAGTGACGATCGAATGCGGCGCGAAAAAGGAGCCGGCAAATTACGTTGCCTGGTGAAGAACACTTGACTTGGCGGTTTTTGGCAGACAAAGTCAATGATTTTTTTGCTTGGCGACTTCTGATCGATTTGTGTGGAAAGCCACTCGAGCTATGATTTTCCAGGAAAGGTCCTGTTCCCAATCTAGAAGTTTACATTCCAGAGCGGCCCAGTTTGAAAAATGCGCTGAAGAACACAAAAAATGCACTGGAAGTTCTATCTGAACTTTGGGCACCTTAACCTTTTTTCCAACTGACGCCCAAGATGGCCCAAGTGCTGCCATGGAGTATCCGATGGTGATCAATTCAATCAGGAGCAACGGACCATGAGAACTGCCCATCATGGTGCCGGATGCTGCTGGGGACTAACGAAACCCGCTATGGCTGGATGATGAGTGTTTAATCAATACATGAATATCTTATCTGATGGCACAAGCCAAGACAGGCCTACAATCTTGATGGTTTGGGTTCAAAGCCTTTGGACGAATCCTCAGAAGCGAAGATGAAGCTCCGCTGATGTTGGAGTGCAAATGAATGCCGGAACGGGCTACGGGATTCAAAACCTATCAAAGAACGCCTTTAATGCTTGTCTATGCTGGTGAGGAATATAGGCGATGAAGCAGGGGAATTTTTTTATTTTTGCTGATGAAAAAATATACCGACGCTGGGCTTCAAGCCTATCCATCGCCTTGGGATTATATTGTTTTTTTTATGATCAGGAGTTTGGGTCAAAAACCTTGAATGGTTTTGGTATTACTGGCTAATTTTCACACCGAATCGGTCAATGGATCTATCGCTGATGTACAATCCTCAAAATGGAATTAAACCATAAAGTAACCGTTAACAAGCAGGGAGATGCTTCACCGGTGGTGCTCAGAGTGGAATTTGAGTCAGAAGGTCCTGCGATTCAAATCGCTTCTCAACGCTAAAAATGGTTGAATGCTACGACAGCCGAAGTGACCTGGCCAGTATCGTTTGGTTTAGGCGGAAAGCCGCACTTACGAGGCCGGTAAATGACTTTGGGGGATCGAAAAAATCAAAGAAAATCAGCTGATCGCATGGAAGATTCCGGATAAAGGAAGTGGGTGATAATGTGTGGGAATAAATAAAAATAGGATTAATAATCATTTTAATAGGTCAAGGGAAACCTGTATTTATGAAGAAAAATTGGAGTAAAGTTTTCACCTCAACCTCAAGATCGGGAATCATCATGACTGATCGTTGGTCTTGCCCATATTAAGTACTAATTTGGACTCGATTTTTTAGGGATAATTGAATGCAGGAAATGCCCCTTAGCCCGGTAATTTGGGCATTCCTAACATTCCTATCCAGCCAATTATTAATCGTGATTGGAATATTCTTACTAATCGAAAGGGAGAATAATTAAGTCGTCTCAACATTTGAAGGCTTCGTTAGTTAAGAAGACTTCTGCTCGTAATCTTGTTTGAATTGATTACTGATTCCTTTTCTGGTGAGAGTCCTTGAAGATTCACTAAACTCCCAAAACGAATGGATACCTCATAATCCATTTTCGGCTATGTCACGAGCAACTTTTTAGTGTTGGTTCAACTTTCCCATTGCGGTTATTCGCTAATCCTTAACCTGCTTATGCTAAGAAATTCAGAAGAGCTTTTGGCTAAGCCCGCTCATACATTCTCAATTAATGGCTTCTTGCTAGGGTAGGCGGTAATACAGGAAAATGGGCTTCTTCATATCCTGTAACCAATATCTGAAAGGATATTCAATTCAATAAATCCTTTGGACTTCGGGCGACCGCTTGATACTATACCCAGTTAATTTAGCGAGGGATTTTTGCATATTTAGGAATAAACCTCAACCAAATTGAAAAAATTAGCCTTTTCGTTTTTTCTTATTTACTTCAGTGATCCCAACTGGATTTGCTTTCAACGAGAACTGATCCCATGTCCAAACCGCTATTCCTAGGATTTGATAAGATTTCATCAACCACAAAGTGGATTCTATTATGCAAATGGGCGTCGACAGACGTTTTGGGCTTCCAGAGCACAACTTTTGTAAGCAAAGAACGATACGATTTATTTTTCATCAAGCCTAACGGGTACCATACCTACGAAAACACTCAGCCTGTTCGCATTGAAGATTTATACGAATTTTGGCCTTCTGTGGACCAAAATTGCGGGCCTTTACCTGCTTATGAAGTTGGTGGCGACGGAAAGCTTTGAACTGGACAAGCCATCAAGCAACTAAATTGGAAACCTTGGAGAAATCGAAAGACAAAAAAAGGGAGCTAACCCTCCAGAGATTTTGGCGGCATCAGGTCAGGTTTGGTACCTACATTGTATTCTAGAAAAAAGTGGTTCGGGAAAATGGCAAAATCAAAAAGAAGATTTGTTCATCATCCAACCTAAATAATAATCGATTTCAAGGACAATATACACCGACGGGCTTTATATCAAACAATCGTTTTGAGCGGAAAATGAACCGAATCATTAACCGATCTAAAGTCTCGGATGAAAAGAAATAACCTGTAATTCGGGACTGCACTTTTTTGATTTTTTCCGCTAAGTTGAATCGAGCAAACTCACAGAACCGACCTATCAGACCTATTTGCAAGAGAATTTCTATCAACCGCTAGGTTCACAACTTTGGGATATTTACCTGAGGGAAAAAAATTATGTAAACGACATTGTCCCTACCGAAGTGGATTCCCTCTTTCGGAAAACCTTGGTAAAAGGCTGGGTACAAACGACGAAAAACGCAAGCACTTAAAGGAAGGTGTTTCGGTAATGCAGGTTTGTTCGCAACGGCAGATTGACTTGCAAATTGATGCTCTTTATCAAAAATTACTGGCAATGTGGACGGGAAACGAGCTTTATTTTCGGCCGGAACCGTGAAAAGAATTTGTCAAAGAGTGCAATTTCGCGAAAAACGAAAACCCCGCGCGGGCGGGTTTTTCGACAAACCACTCTTGAACAATGCCCGAAGCTTCCCTTGGCGGAAGCGTATCCCTTCCCCCTTGGCAAGCCCTAAAAGTTTTGGGCACTCTGGTTTTAACGGGGACTTTATATGGGCCGATTCCCGAAAGAAGCTCACTTTTATATTTCTATCGCAACCGCGTTACCCCGTCTAGAGATTCACCAGAAATTGTAACATTTGGGTATTCGAGAACCTTACAAGATGTTTTTTTTTTAGGGCAGAGCAAAGGCCAGGTGATTGGTAATCATCTCTAGCCAAATGTTCGAATAGCCTGATTGGTCTATTTTGCGGAATTGAAATGTTATTTTTTCCGGAAAGACGCAAGCGCGTAAAGGTTCGCAAAGATTTCTAACCATCATAGTCTATACGACTAGAAAACATAGCGTTTTTATGATTAGGCCAATCACCCAACCGAATTCAATATCCCCAGCACCATCGTGCGATATTTTGTAAGAAATCAGATTCCAAAAAAGGAGTAATGTTTTTTTGGACGAAATTGAATGTCAATCGGGAAATGGGGATTCGCCAAAAACGAGTGAATTGTAATTTTTTCAAATAGGTGAAATTTCCTCGATAGGAAAGCGTAGTTGGGACTAAGCTTGTAAAAGTTTGAATCATGTTAAGTGTCTCCACTAAACGAAAACTGCTTAAGGATGTGAGTGAAGACACTCACATGGCAGCAGTGATCCTACTATAATAAAGAAGCGCCGTAGGTGCGATATGTGGTAGCCCTCGGTTTTAACCCGAGGTTAAATGGTTTCGTTAGGTTTTTTGTTTTGGCGGGATTGATGTCAATTGGGAAATTGGTAAATTCGCCAAAACGGGTGATGGTAATTATTTTCAGTGGTGGAGAAGGTCTATGGGAAATTGCAAATTCCCTCGATATGAAAGCGAAGTTGGAGACTAAAAGCTTAGTAAAAGTTTGCATCAAAGTTTAGTGTCTCCCACTAACTGAAAACTGCTTAAGGAATGTGAGTGAAAGACACTCACATGGGCAGTAGTGATCCTACGTATAAAAAGAAGCGCCGCAGGGCGATATTTGGTAAGCCTCGGGTTTTAACCGAGGTTAAATGGTAATCATTTAGGTTTTGTTTTGGCAGGAATTGAGTCAATCCGAGAATGAGGATTCGCCAAAACAGGTTGATTTTTAAATTATTTCAGTGATGGAGAGGTCTATGGTGGAAATTGCAAAATTCCCTTTGATATGAAAAGCCGTAGTTGGAGACTACGCTTAGTAAAGTTGCATCAGTTAGTGTCTCCAACGAACTGAAAACTGCTTAAGATTGAGTGAAAGAACACTCAATGGCAAGTAGTGAATCTACCATAAAAAGAAGCGCCGCAGGTGCGATATGTTGGTAGCCTCGGGTTTTAACCCGAGGTTAAATTTGGTATCAATTAGGTTTTTGTTTTGAGCGGGATTTGATGTCATCGGGAAATGAGATGTCGCCAAAACGGTGGATTGGTTTTTTTCACCGCAAAGTCCGCAAAGCGCGTAAAGGTCGCAAAGATTTTTTTTAACCACATAGTTTCCTAGGAAAACATAGCGTTTTTATGATTAGGCAATCACTCACCGAATCAATATCCAGCACCAGCGTGGCGAATATCTTTGTAGAATCAAGATTCAAAAGGATCGGTATGTTTGGCGGGATTGATGTCAATCGGGAAATGGGGATCCGCCAAAAACGAGTGAATTGTAATTTTTTTTTTCAAATAGATGAAATTGCCCTTGATATGAAAGCGTAGTTTGGAGACTACGCTTAGTAAAAGTTTGCATCAGTAGTGTCTCCACAACTGAAAACTGCTTAAGGATGCGTGAGTGAAGACATCACATGGGCAGCACTTGTAGAAATGGCCATCGGCGGACAAAATTTTATCATTATAGATAAAAAATCCATTTTTTTTGGTGAACGTAATTTTCAAGTAGAACCAAGTTTTTTATATCTTCTTTAATACGTTCCATAAATTCTGAAATTTTTTTAAAATCTGTATAAGAGCTAGTTTTTTTTGGCTCGGTTGAAATTTCAGATCGAAACCATAAATCAACATCAATAATCCAAATAAAATGGCTGACCGCAAAAGCCCACTAAGAAGCAAAAAGTCCATGAAGAAACCCTCTGGGATTCGGCAATAATTAAGAGAACATGTAAAAAGTTCGAATACAAACACGTCGTACTCGGGCTGATTTTCTTGAAGTTGCTTCCGGATAAATTCGAGGAGCGCAAAAGGAACTGATCGCCGAAGGAAAGGAAAAGTACTGAATGAAGGAGTTCTTACAATATGAAGAAACGTCTCTTTTTGGCTCCTGAAAGCCGCTGGAGTACTATTATAGATAATGCAAAGCAAAAATGACATTGCCAATTATTACGACACAGCCTTCATACGGTAAGAGAAAAATAATCCTTCCTGAAAGGCGCATTGCCTGATAATTAACTTCTCGCGCTAATATGGATGTGAGTAAACTCCGCTGCGCTACTCGACACAATCAACAACATCGATACGCTCAGAGATCAAGGATCAAGATATGTAGGTCCGTGTCTAATGAGTACTTTTAAAGCAAAGTTCGCCTTGGCAGAAGGGAAGGGTAAAGGAGATTTACGAACGCCCAAAAGCCCATTGTCAAACCTGGATTGAAGGAAATGATTGAACCTTACAAAAGGTGTAATCTAATTGATCCTGCTTGTGGCTCTGGTGGGATGTTCGTTCAGTCTAATCAAGTTCATAGAAGTCACCCACGGTAATAAAAAAGAGGTTCTATTTATGGACCAAGAAGTAACACTGCCAACAAACTTATAAACTGGCAAAGATGAATCTTGCCATCCCGTGGGATTGCTGCCAACTTGGTGATGTACCTGCGGATATACTTTTTAATAAGGATCAGCATCCCTGATTTGAAGAGGCAGACTCATAATGGCTAACCCTCCATTTAAAGCCAACAAGACTGGCGTTGCTGCAAAGAATTGAATGATGATTCAAGGTGGAGAGGCTACCGAAGTCCGCCAACAACGCAATGGCCAATTTACGGGTGGATTTAAACCATGGCGAGCAAACTTTCAGAAAATGGTGTGGCTGGATTTATTTGGCCAAATGGCGCCCCTCTCGGGTGGTGGCCGAAAGAATATAAGCAATCAGAAGAAAAGCTTGTAGAAACGGGGATGTAGAAGCGATTGTGATTCTACTACCGAAGGTATGTTCTATTACCAACCGATATAAGTTGTGACCTTTGGATATTAACAATAACAAATCAGCTCGCACAGTAACTCCTGCAGAAGAAACGAGGACAATACGCGAAAGGAAAGGCGAAGTACTCATTTTGGGATTTGCGCCAATTGGCGAACCTTTGAAAAAGAAATTCACTTCAGTTTTCTACAGACCATATTCAGAAATATTGCCAAGACATACGCACAATTGCAAAAGTTTTGATGGCGATTTTGAAAACGAAGCTGAAATACCTCCTATTCTGCTAAACCCTAGATGAAATTTAAGCCAAAGATTTCTCATTAGTGCCCTAGTAAAATACATTGAGTTTTATAAACAGAGATGAAGAGCATTCAAATTGAAAAAAGATGGAAAGTCCGTCAGGTGAGTTTCCTCGGAGCATTGCTAAAACAAGAAGAAAAGTCCAAAGTGGATTTTGAAATGTTTTTAAAGAGCTAGGGTATGAGATCAATACTATAAAGCCCTCGGAAAATATATCCAGCCGATAGACATTCGAATACTAGTTAAAAAGGTCGAAAACACACTTCTTGGCGTAAGTATTCGAAAAGTTTTGATGCCTTCTATTGAACATGTACTAGTAGGCACAGACATGAGAACTTAACAAAATCATCAAACAGGAACATTTGCTTATGCCCTGTAACTTCTAGAAAATGGCGATAAAAATATCAGTTGCGCTGCTCGAAGATCATGAAGAAGCCATGGGTTTCCCAAAGCCTATTCGTATTTTGAAGTAATTGACAATTCTGAAGTTTATTACCTGAATATTTAAATGATGTGGTTTAGACGATCTGAATTTGACAGGTATGCTCTTTTAAGTCTCATGTTCGGCCAGAGAAATTTTTTGGATGGAAGAAAAGTGCGAAAGCAAGAAATCCAATCCCATCTATCGGAAAGCAGTAGAAATTATAAGCCCGAATACAACACTTCCAAAACCGCAATCAAACACAACGAGCACCTCAAAAAAAAACTCGGAAGAAACCGCAACAGGGCGATTTATAGGGAAGTGGTTTGTGGAGTTGAAAATTTCCTGATGAAAACGGAAAGCTTATAAAAAGCAATGGAGGGGAAATGTTTGGAATGAGAAAAATTGCAAAAGAGATACCGAAGGGGTGGAGAATGAGAAAACTTGAAAGAATTAACACGTCAAATTTGTGTCCGCATTTGTAGGTTCTGTGTTGAAAGTTAAATTGTAAGGGAAACAAGGAGTTACCAATGTTTGAGAACAACAAATCTTAAACTGAAAATGGACCTTTCATTCCGATGATTTGAAAATATGTGTTCCAAGAAAATTTTCAATCAGAAGAACAAAAAGTCGCAATTAAATAATGGGATTTACTTGTAGCTAGGGCATGGTTCAATGGAGACTGCTGTAATATTTGATGAAAACTTTGAAAGGCAAATGCTCTTAAATGTTATTATAATTAAGCGCCAAACATTGTTAATAGGTCAAAAGCTAATTTATTGCTTTTCTAACCATCTACGCTACGCAAGGGAATATGTTTTTGGGTTCAGTTGGTGGTTCTGTACAGGAAAGTTCTAAACACAAAGAAAATTTCGGAATTACAAAATAGCCTTCCAAATGACTTAATGCTTGTTAAATAAGGTATCAAAGATTGTGGAAAACAGTAATTGGTAGCAAATCACCCATACAGAAAACAGTTGCATCATTATTCAATACTGAAAAGATTGCTTCTTCGAAATTGGGCGACAGTGGAAAATTAAGAAAATATGATTAAAGCAAATTAACAAGTATCAATAATGTAGGAGCATTTTTCGGGAATTTCCCGAATGGAGGTTCAAATTCATTGAGAAACTGGACTTTTATCTACGGATCTAAATTACAAAAGGAAAGAACAAACCGTTAACAGATATACTTTCTTCACTAAAAGAAAATGGAACCAACCTTAATACATTCGAAAGTCTATCCTGCCGTTAGTTCCAAATCAGAGTGTAAGAATATCAGTAAGACCTCAATAATGCTCAAACCAAGCTTCCTTGTACTTTTTTCAAATAATTCTGGACCTCAGTTGAACTCAAATGATGACCTGTAATTTTTTGGTTCATGATTTTATTCATAGAAATTTTATTTACAGGTCTTTTCAATTGAATCGTCAAAACAAGGAAAAACTTTACAATATTCCATTCTTGGTCAACAAGGCGGTTCCAATTGGCATACACAAGCGCTGACAGACAAAGACTCCAAACAGAAAAGAAGTGCGGGTTCCTGAATTTTACTACCAGCATATTTAAGAGATAAAGCCAGAAGCAGAGCAATAATACCTTTTTTTATCTACTGACCCAGCTTCATCAATCTGATGTAACAAAAACAGCAATTACTGATTTAGAAACAAAGGCCATAGGCAGAACAACAAAAGACTAGAAAGACCAAGGAAATACTATCAATTGGAAGAAATATATAAACAAATTGTTCACCGAAGTTGGTAACACAAACAACCCGATTTTATCTACGCGGGGGATTCATGAGATTAGTTTCTGCTTGCAATTGACTAACTTCGGATTTGTTTTGAGTACTGAAACGCCGAACATGGATTAAAGAGGGGTTAGACACTCAGATGTTATCTGAAAAATGCTCATTCTGTGGTCCAATCTTTACAGAAACTCAACTGAATTTACTTAATGCGTACTACTTTTTTGCCCGCGAATATATTACCGATATTCGAGGTTGAACTAAGAAGGACATGCGAGCATTGACTACAATTCCCTGTGCATGGTACCATCTGTAAAACCAGGCTCTAACTGTTACAATATCTCAATTAATAAATTCAGATGACTTCCGGATAGTAACTCGAATAAATGAAGTTGTTTGAGTCCACATGGACGGTCCTTAATAATTATCAATAATTTTCCAGTAAATCAAGCAATTCAATAACAAAGAAAAGAAAACCTCACGAATTGTTCAGCTCAAGTGATTTTTCTTAGCTTATTAGAAAGTCACGCCAATATCAACAAATTTATCTGGCGATTCCGAAACCTAATTTGACAGTATTAGGGTGTGATACAATTTTTAAAAGAGCCCTATCATAAACTTTAATCCCAGATAAGAACTAGAATTGCTGAATTTCATCTGAAATTGAGATTAGAAAGAGCAGTTGCAAGAAGTTTGGAGCAAAATAATTGCTTGCGTTTTCATATCATAGAGAAAAACAAGATCACAGTTTATGAATCACGGATAGCTGCAAACGAGCAGGCCATTTATCTTCAAAATCAAAAACCAATACCTTGATAGGTTCTATATCTCGAAATTGATTATCACTTTTAAAGCAGTTTTTTGGTAGCGAAAATTTTACACTTGAAAGAGAACAGACAACCGAGGACACAACCTGTATATTTCTTAAAAGTGAAAATTTAAAAAACGTAGAAGATAAATGATTTCTAACATTAACCAAAGTATTCAGTGAGTCTGAATTAAACGATGCCTTAGCTCTATCGCTATTTGGGCTAAGATGGATTTCCTAACGCCTGACAAAAAACAAAATGCAATCATCGTTTAAGATGAATCCTGTTACAAGTTTTGACGCACAAATCGCATATTGGAAGTCTATTACGCGTATAAAGAGACTTTGAAGGGAATGCGTCAAGTTGTTGTCTGGAACTCATTATTCTCATTTCATTAGGAAATTTTCAATGAAAGAGGAAATTGAAAATGATGATATCACACATATTTCGTTCATTGAGATTGCTCAAAAACAAGTACAACAAGTTTTTTGAGAAGGATGCGAAAGTAAAACTTCAACAGAAACTAGCGTACGAAAAGTTCTTACTCAAAAAAATCATCGCGTTTATAAATCGAGAAAGTGATGCTGACATTAGAAGTTGATTTAAGACATTCTTGAAAGTCCATTTTTACGCGACTTTCTAATATAAGAAGAGTTTAAAGATATTTGCTGAAAGTGATACTTTCTCATTTGGAGACTGTTATTGTATGTTGTAAAAAGATTGAGAGAGAAGAGGAGCAATACTACAACAGATTGAAAGATCTTACCCACACGATCATGGACAAATATTCATGAATTTTACGGAAATCGCACTACACATCTCTGCTATAATTCAGCTATTTTATCATCATGATTATCATGAAGTGCAGCAATCAAGAGATATTGAAGTTTTGCAAGTGAAATGATGGAGTATCTGTATAATTTTCTCATAACAAATTAACCATGAAATTCACCGAATCCAAATTGGAACAAGCTTTTATCTCGGCTTTTGGATACGCAGGGCTATCAGCATGAGGAATTTAGGAAATTCATATTGATAGAATGAATTCCACTTTTATCAGCTTAATAAAGCATAAATTCACCTATGAAAAAGCAAATCCATGAAAGAAGACTTTTTGAAACTCAATATTACCAAATGAGTTGCCCCCTCCAATTTAAGTAAGGCTTTTCGTTTGGTATATTGGAAAATTCCCCAATAAAAAGATGCTTATTTCAACAATATTTTGGCCCGAATTTTCATAAATCAGAACCTGCCTTTATGTATTGGACTAACTCAAGAGAGGAGTCTAAATATTAATACAGGAGGTTATGAAAATGTTTCCATTAATTTGGCATTGCCAGGAGGGATATGAGGCTAGGTTAAAATGTGCCTACAGTACAAGGCTGGAATTCATTCAACCTATAGTAACTTTCGGCCTCTCAGTTTGAAAGAAAAAAGGGTGTTTTGAGACTGATCATGGTTTGTTTACTTTCAACGATGCAGCAAAAAATGACTCACATTCAACCTTAGAAAATTGGGCCTATATCTACTCGGGAAAAAACACCCGACTCAGTCATTACGTTTACCTAGATTACTAAAAAAGAGGACTTTTAACACATGGGCGGCCATTTACAAAACTCTTTGTTCTGTATTAGAAATTGATGCTCAAGGGTGAAAGAACAAAATCCTAAATTGAAAATTAAAGATGGAGTTAAACACAAGTTTAGAACTTCCTATTGATGGACAAAAAGTGAAGTTAATCTTCTCTGACTTTTATTAGGTATTAGATCATGGCTTAATAGGAAATTTGCTTTCTGGAATTGATTTGTAATTCAAATTTGAAAGGTTAACTAAAAATATTTAAAAGGGGAAATAGAACAGATTGGAACAGAATATTGGATATATATCTGTTGCAATTGATCAAATTTTTGAAAGTCAACTGAAGGGTCCAAATGTCTTCCTCTATAAAAGAAATATATAGAAAATGTTAGGGACAGAACATTTATTCAAGGATTATATATACCATCAGCCGCCTTCCAATTTTACTACAATCATTCCAGAGGAAGGAAATAAGGTAAATTTGAGGAAAAGCCTTAATTTACGAATATCCATTATCAGATTTTTTTAAATATGAATTCACCGAATCCCAACTAGAACAAAGCGGTAAGCCACTATGAACAGCGAAATCCTTAATCTACCAAAACACTGAAGGCAACATCAAAAATTGATAATTCGCTTGGAACAGAAACTAGTTGGAAACGATGAAGAAATAGGCTCAGGGAGATAAAGCCAAATTGTCCCAGTTTATTTGCTAAAAAACTGGACAATTTGGATTATATTTGTTTCAAACAATTAGTAAATGAAAGTTTCTGAATACGTGGTGGAATAAGATAGGAAACCTCCCCCAGAGGATATGGTATTCACCTACTCTGATTTTATTACTAGTCGAATAACAAAGAAGCGGTTATTAAAAAGCCTGAACGCGTATGGCTCAAGCAGGTGGAATGCAGACAAACTGGCAAATGGTAAATTTTAAAACCTGAGCAAACGCCTTGTTGGAGAGCTTTTGCCGATGAAGGTCAACTGTGAAAGATCTTCTCGAAAAAGATGGAAAAATAATCGGTTACTTAACGGCTATCCCCTATTTATAACCGGCTACTTACTAAGCACGCAGTGGGCCAAGATCATACAAATTTGGTCGAAAACGAGTCCGACCGCAGCCCATAAGCGAAGGAAATTTCAAAAAATCCGTTTTTATTCGGCCAAAAAAACACAATCAGCCAAAGACATAATTGCAAGCTTCAATTGCTAGATGCGATTAAGTACATAAAAAAATAATTCCCTGAATGCTCCAGTTGCTCAATCTGCAACGTTTCCTGGCATCGTATCTGAAGCTTCCGGGTAAGATCAGGTTGTTATTCAACTTTTAATACTTGCCTTGAAATATTCACCCGCACAAGAGCGTTGTTGGCGCATTCGTAGATCAGGCAGAAAGTTGCCATAATGAGACTACGACGCTATAATAAGAGGCTTAAACCCAATAAGTAACTATAAAATTGGTGTTGGTGATGCTTGTGCTCCGATATGCTGAAAAATGGAATATTGTATGAGGCTTAGCACGAAAATGAAAAGCTATTTTATCCTTAATCGGTTCGATTTAGCGGCAACAAGCAAAAGCGGAAATAAAGGAAATCATATTGATAAAGGATTACTGATCACCTTTTGCCTTGTATTCAATTTTAACAGTGAGGCAGCGGAATCTGCGTTTTTAAAGGAGGAACAGCTTTAATCGAAGTGCTTGAAAATTATTGAGCGCTTTTCTGAGGATATAGAATATGGTCGTTCTAAACGAAGGTGAATCAGGAAACCAACTCAAGGAAAGATTTTAAGAAAGCCTTTCAAAATCAATAGAAAAGCATGCTTCCCCGAAACTAGGTACAGGCATCACGAATAAACTTGGGATGATTCGCAAAAACAGCACATACTTTCCCAAACTATTTAAAGGGAATTATGGACAGGGTGCGGCGAATTTTATTGTGCTAGAGTTCAAACTTGGTTGGGCCTATCCACGAGCACATTCTGACAGGGAAATCAGTTTCTTTCATCTCACAAATGTGTTTGGAAACGTGGGTAGCAAGGAAATGGCGAAAGAATACAACTTAATGGCCTTTTAAAGTTCGTGTTTTAGCACCCCAAACACGCACTATCTGCGAAAAAAGATCATGAGTCTAGTTCGTTTTTTCACATACGGGAACAGCCATTGAGACTTGAGGCTAATAAAATTTCGTCACTGCTATGATTTACACCAATTGCTTAGATTGGATGAGATTATCGGCTTTTTTGGTGGGAAAATTTGAAGTGATGCTAAAGAAGTGGCTCAAGATGATGTTGAAAAAGGGTACAAAATCAAACAACCAATGGCTAGCCATTCAGTCCTAAAGAAAGCATTATATTTAAGGAAACTAATGACATCCTGAATGCCCTGGAAAAGCGCGTATTGGGAGGCTTTTCGGATTTGGTATATGGTAAGTTACCTGACGAAAAAAGGACATTTTTGAAACTATAAGCAGAATAGCCAGTCCGAACTACAAAACTTTTGTCTTGGACGATCAACCCAAACGCGATATACCTGATGAATTCACCGAATCCCAACTAGAACAAGCTTTATCTCGCTTTTGAAGCGCAGGGCTATCATAATGGTCAATGCTTAATTGTAAATGGTTAATGAGATGAGGGAGAATGTAGTGAAGGATAAAAGTTTGGGTTTGCGTAAGAGTGGTTTAAGCTTTAACCAGTATTTGTGTGAAGCAAAAAAAGGAGTATGTGCTTTCTTAATTTTAATGGTTAATTGATGATTGGTAAATAGTTATGGAGATTGGAAGAGCATGTTGTAAAAGATAAAAGTTTTTGGTTGCCATATCTACTGGCTTGATTATTTCATAAGACATATTAAATTAACAAAGACCAATTTTGAAACCATGAATACAGATGCAGTTAGAATGCATCAAACTAAATCACAGCCATTTTAAAATCAGCAAAAGCCAAACAATAACCCTTAAATCAAAATTGGTAAATGATTAACTTAATTAATGGTTAAGAGGTGCTACCATTTACCATTAACAATTAATCTTAACCCTTGACCCATTACCATTAAAAATGAAGTTTACCGAATCCTCAACTGAACAAGCCCTTTATCTCGCTTTTGGAGCGGCAGGGATATCCTCATGTGCGGGGTGAGGATCCTGAGGGGAAAGGAAGAAGTGCTGATCGGGCCGATTTGCAGCTTTTTTGCAGAATCGCTTATGCAGATCAAAGAAGAATCACTCGATGGAAATTCATGGGAATTATTCGGAATTGGAAAAACTTCCCTGCCATCAGATCTCTACGAAAGCAATAAGGCGATCATGAACTTGGGTGGCGGGGATGGTTTTTCTCTCAACGGAGGATGATCACAAGAAAAAGACATTTTCATCCAACTCATTAATTATGAGGATACCTGAGAAGAATACCTTTAAAATTGTCAATCATTAGAGATTCAAGTTTGAAGCGACGGATCCCAGAATGGGAAAATTCCTATGGTGAAAATGGTTTTGCCGCTGGTGGGTTTTGAAGTTTAAAGTCTTCCATCCGTGAGGAAGCCAGCCTTTTTTCCGCCTTACGAATCAGTTGACCAATCGCTACAAAGCGGGATATTCCTGATTTATTTCAAGTACAATGCTTTTTTTTGCATCATCAGCGATGGGGTGAATACCAAGGCCTGGAGTTTCCTTTGCACCTTAATGGAGTTTCTTCTATGCTCGGCGGAAAATTGCAGGTTTGATCAGGAGATTCGACCCTAAAAGACCGGTTATCTCGACCAAGGTGCAATGGCCATTGATTCCATGTACACGCTGATCAAAAAAGGGGGGGGAAATGGCCCCCCTTGGGGAAAAAGCCAAATAGGGCTGACGGATATCAATCCATAATTTCATCTATTTGGTGCCTGATAGCTCCCAAGAAGGAGAAGAAGATAGTTCTGTCGCCTATCACAATATTATGCGCGACGAAGCCTGTTTGAGATATCAAAGTTGCATCAGCTCCCATGGAGAGTGGGAAGGGTGGAACTTATTTTGGAGCTACAGGCTGCGGCAAGAGTTTTACCATGCTGTATCTCACGCGCTTTGCTGATGAAAGAGCGTGGGAATTCGCCAGTCCCGACCTATTGGTGTTGATTAAGACCGCACCGATCTGGATAGATCAGCTGAGTGGACAGTTCACCAATGCTAATGGGATTATAGGAGATAATGTTTGATCTCGAAGTGTAGGCAGTAGAGTGGAGCTGGCGGGAGGATTGAAGGGAAGGAAATAGCGGGGGCGTGTCCTGACCACGATTCATAAGTTCAACGAAGACACGCGAATTACTTAAACGAGCGCAGCAATGTTAATTTTGGTAATTTCGATGAGGCACATCCGCAGCCAAACAATAGATCAGAAAGTTAAGGTCACTGATAAAGGCGTGAAGAAGCGTTTGGCTTGCGGGGAAGCATCTTCATGTCCCTGCGAATGCCGACCTATGTTTTGGTTTCAACACGGTACGCCGATAGATGCGATCAATGGATGTGGTTTTGGGGAGATCGTGGATACTTTATACCAATGACCGAATCGGTGATGGATGAGATCACCGTTCGCATCGTGTATGAAGAGGGCGGCGAGGTTTTTGTGGAAAATCGAAAGATTCAGGAAATCGAAACTAACTTATTCGATGGCGGCAGAAGCTGGGGCAAATAATATCAGATCGCATGAAAGTAAGCGGGCAGATCACACAGATGCGAACCATACTCGGAGATTCCCTGGACGTATTCAGGCCATCGCAATGATTTCGTCAGACACCTATGGAAACTCGGATAGAAGAGGGGGCACTATCAGGAAAATGCATGTTTGTGTGTTCGACTCGGAGATTGCCTATCAAGTTGTACCAAAGAAGTCATCGCATAAGACCAGCTTGGCAGAAGTATTGGTTTGCCTGAGGAAGGAGAGGAGCTCAGTGAAAAGGATATGCCGGGAATTTGAAACCTATGGCCCAGAATCAATATGGTGATGACTCGATCCAAAGATGAATAAAAAAGGAACTTTGGGAGATTTTGGCAGCGCAGGATTATCGGAAGGAACTGGATCGGCAGTTTTTTAAGATCAAGAGTAACTTTAAGATTGGCGATCCGTGGTAGATATGTGGTTGACGGGCTTTGATGTGCATTTTTTGGAAATACCAATGTACATCGATAAGCCGATTCAGGAACATAGCTTGAATTCAGACCATTTCCCGAGTGAACCGGAAGTTTGAAGGGAAAGTCAAAGGTTTTAGTGGTGATTACATCGAATCAAGAAAAAACAGAAATGATTTGGCGGGCTGAAGCGAGTATTCTACGGTGGACCAGCCAGAACTTTGAGACATTGAGCAAATCCATCCATCGTGGTCCAAAGGATGCAGGTGGATTTGGCTGGAAGCTATCTTTCCATAAGTTTTGAACCTACAGCAAGTATTTCAATGGTTCTCCGCTGGAAGCAAATTGCATACCCTGAAAATCAAGCGGCGAATTCGTTCAGCTTACCCAAAAGTTAGAAAAGCGGTTTTATGAATCTGGTAAAAGCGGATGAAAGCGGCTTATGATATTTGCTCCGAAGTCAGACCCTTCAGCCATGAAGCGAAAGACAAGATTCATTTTCATAGCCGTGCGATCCATCGTATTCCAGAACTCACAAGGTGAAAGCTCCGTATACCGATCAGTGAAGCGAAAAGTGCGGGAGATGATCCATGAAGGCGATTTATGAGCGAAGGCGTCCGAGGAGATCTTCCATAACTGGGCGAGGACCGATCAAAAAGAGGTAGATATTTTCGAAGCAGACTTTTTGGCTAGATTGATGAAGATCAAGTTGCCCCATACCAAAGTCAAATTGCTTCAAAGCTTTTTGGCAAAAGGCTATCGATGAGTTAAGCAAATCAAATAAGATCAAGGGCAGTTGATTTCTCGAAGAAGATGCAGCAATTTGGTAGATGAAGTACAATGAAGCGAAAGGGAATCAGACGTACTTCAAAGTGGAGGTCTTGAAGATTTCACGAACGAGACAATCGACCCTGTCTTTGCTATGAAGAAGGAAGAAGGGAATCCTTTGCAGACAATGGGAATTGACATTCGAGGAGAAGGCTTTTTTAATGATATTCTGAAGGAAGTTGGCGGTAGCTAATGATTTCTCCTACCCAGAGGATAAGAATGATTCATTAGCTCAACTCGTTAAAGAAGTGGTGGAGATAAAAGCAAAAATACACCGATTGGAAGCAAGCGGGATGATATCAAGGCCCGAGTTGAAAGTGGAATTTGATTATTCTACTCGCAGAAAAATGATTATCCTCGCGTAGATCGGGACGAGGTGTACAAGGAGATTTTGAGCAGGCGGAGAATTTTAAGAGTATAGTAGGAAAACAATTTTTAAAAGTGAAATATTATGACAGAAGAAAAAGAAAAGTTTTTGGGCTAATTTGCCAGCAATTGCTTACTCAATAGCTGAACTAATGTACAGCAAATTGGTAGGTATTTATATCTACCATAGAATAGTCGTCAACCGGAAAACAATGTCAAAATGATGAAGTAAAAGAAACGGTTGAGTTACTTAAGGATCATGGTAAGTTGGTTTTACCACATCAGAACAAGAAAAGTAACCTGAAGTAATACCATCTCCACTATATCGGAACAAGTAAAATGACCAAGAAATCATTGAAAAATCAGAAGATATAAGTTCTTTTGTAAAGGAAGCGGAGTATTAATTACGTTACAATTTTGAGTGGACAAGTAGTAAAAGTGGTAATTTTTTAGCCCATAGATGAGGAAATATAACGCCTATTTTCCAATAATGTTAGTGAAAACCCTGAAGTGGCCGATATTGAAAATTAAGATTTCAAACCAAAGCGTCTATAGCTACATCAAAAATTGAAAAACAGGGGATATTTATATTTTGAGGACAATCAATAATTCTTACAATAGTGAGATTGTTTACGAGTTAAATAAGAAAACTTTGGAGCCGACTATGCTTATTTTTAAGATGTGGAAAGAGCTTCAAAAACAAAATAAAAATATTTCATTCGTTCCGTAGGCGAAGTGAAAGTTAGTCTAGAAATTGCTGTCGATCGTCTCCTCTCTCGCAATGGACGAAAAATGTAATTAAAATTTCATCCTGCCCGAGAACCCGGTACAAGGCTATCACCTCTTCGCATATGAAGAGATAATCCTTTTGGCTTATTTCCCATACAAAAATTCCTAAAAAGATGTTTTTCCAACAGGTCATCGGTTGTAATCTCACCTGTTTATTTCGCCAAGGAAATAGAGTGGAGCGGCGCATGTCCATTGCGAACAAAGTCATTGTGATTTGATTGTTCCCAAACCGCTTTAAGATATCTAGGGGGAAGCTCGGCGTTTTAACTAGGGAATCGTAAGTGACGCACGTTGGTCCAACGAACATGGTAATTCCTGTTCGAAATTTATCCAGATCACCAATTCTAAGATGCGCACTTTCAAGTTCTTCCAAAAGTTCTCTTTCTTTCCTGCGGAATAAAGATCGTGTCTGGCACTGCTGCGCTTTAACTCCATACTGATATTGCATTAGCCTTATCCGTCTTATTGGCGACTTTAAGAAAGGAACGCTTGAATTTCGAGGATATTGATCTCTCGTTGATCTGCTACCAAAAGTCAGTATCTCCATATCAAATAGGTATAAAAATTATAGGAACGGAACCTTCATTTTTCAATGTGTTCTGCCTACACCGATCGCTTCGATGGTGTCGGTAAGTTTCACGCAAACCAAGCGGTGTCGATAAACGCGAAACATGACTCCACCAATTGAGATCTCATCTTTCGATAAAAGTCTCTGTCGTACCTGCATTTCGGATACAAATGGCTTTCTCTTCATTAAGAGTGCATTGAGTAGCGGGTTGACTTTCCTGCATTTGCTGCCGCGATGACGGTGGGGACACCATTTTTGAAATTGACGTTACCCAGATCAAAACTTAATAATCAATTCCCTCCACTACTCGGAGTAGTACGCTCCACAGTGTTCGCAATCCATCTCGACTGGCAAATTCCTACATCTTCTTCAACCAAAAACCAGTTCCATTCCCAAAATCATGAAAGCAAAATGGATCAGTTTAGTGGCGAAGTTGTTGAAATCTCAGA
>Ga0163217_1013198_pt1 | contig 23050 bp, 33 predicted proteins | sample SynspAceP_FD_185933 | JGI IMG/M metagenome (GOLD analysis project Ga0163217, IMG submission 185933) | Saline lake microbial communities from Ace Lake in Antarctica - Synechococcus sp. Ace-P (PacBio error correction) | ecosystem: Environmental > Aquatic > Non-marine Saline and Alkaline > Saline ...
AAAAACCGACAGAGATGCAGCTGCGCTCGCTACCCTGGAGGCACAGGGTGCCTCAGCAACGCCACTTGGCCTGCTGCGCGCTGCAGCTGCACGGCTCAGCAAGCCTCAAAGGAAAGAGAAAGAGATGACAAGGGAATGGGCGGCGACGAAATACCTATAACCGTCCCGCAATTCAAAGACGCCCCATCCAAGACCTGAAATGCGGAATCGGTTAACCTTTCCCCTGGAAGGCCGTGAACCGAAACATTTGGAAACCAAGGGGAAGGTTTCGGTCCCCATCAAGGAAGATGGTTTTGGAAGGCAGCGTCTGCTTGCGTCTCTTTCTGCTTTCGCTCCCGGCAGCGCTACCCGATCGGCCCCTGAATCCGCCTCAAAGCTGAATCCACGCTCTATCTGGCCTTGGTGTTGCCCCTGCCAACTTCCCTGGCTCAGCGCCATTGGCGGCTGGGCCTGCCTCGCCGCTTCTCACCCTCGGTTTTGGCCTTTGGTTCTGGCGTTGCTGGAGGCGAAGATAGTCTGCCTGGACAGCGATGGCATCCGCGTCAGCCACCCAGCGGTTGGTGCAGGCTGGTTTTAAACCGTCGCGGCTGGCAAGCTGCATGGCCTGATGATCAAGGGCGCTTCGTCCCGGTCAGCACCAGTTCAGAACGGAAACGGTTTTTATTACGTCATGGCCACGGAACCCGGATGTCCCCCTTTCTGCTGCCAGAGGGTGGCGCGATTTCGAAGATTCTTTGAATGCGCTTCGAAGTTGCGACCAGGCTCAAAAACCAACCACAATCCAACGTCCTCACTCCCCCCTGGACCTACTGGACCCTCGATGGCCCTGGGAGTGGGCTGGCTGCTCGGCGGCGAAGCTGCTCACCTTCGCTTGGGCACCAGACCGGGTGATTCAGCTGGCGGGAGTCGGCTGAAATCAACCTGGCGTTGGCAACCTGACGCAAATGGAAGGGCTTTCGTTGACTGGGCTGTTGCGCCGGCAAGGTTTTTCGAGGCTGAAGCGATAAGCCCTGTTTGCGCACCGTTTTCAATTCCTCTCCTTCACCAAGCCCCGGCCAGTTTCCAGCTTGCCGCCGCAGGGTTGAAGCACCTGGGTATTCGACGGAGCGTGGGCCCGCCACTGAACGGTGGCCAGGCCATGCGCAGAAGTTTCTTGGCGGCTGCGCACCATCCCCGGCGGCATCAACAAGAGCGCAGAGCAGGGCGACATCTCGCGGGGGCTGATTCACAGGGCTGGTCACGCAGCATCACCTGGCGCAACCGCGAGCACAGAGTGGACCTCCAGGGGGGCCACAGCAGACCCCTCAACGCTAGGCGAGATCTGCGGCTACAATCGCGCGACTTCGCCGCAAACAGCTTCGGCAACGGCGCCAGTGAATATTCCAGCCGAATGGCTATAGCGTGAAGACGTCGTCGCACCGGCATCCAGCATCGCCCACCACCGGATCGGCACCGGTTCGTGCCGTCAGCCACCATCACCGGCAGCGCAGATGGCGGCCAGGCTGAGCTGAACTCTCCTCGAGCAACCATCGGCACGACCAACGAGATCTGGAATCTGATCCTCACAAAAGCTGAAGCGCTTCAGCAGGCGAGGCCACGGCAAGCCGCCAGATAAGCCGTCCTGAACGCAGGCGCTGAGCAGCACGGTGCGCAGGGGTGGGATGGGGCTCCACAACAAGGATGCGCTTGAGGCTGAAGCACACCCTGACGTCGCTCCAGCCGCGGCTGGCCGGCGGCCGAACGCACCTGTGGTTCAAGGATTCGGGCTCGCCTTGCTCCACACACATCCCAGGGGAGCACTCAAGCTACTCGCTATTAAGCTGGTTACGCGGAGCTAACCAGGTGCTTCTACTCCCCCCGCCTGCCATGACCGCCGCTCCAGAAATCCCGGAAGCCATCAAGGCATTTTCAGTCGCTTTGCGTGCCTGCCCAGGGCTTGGTGAAGCGGTATCACAGCCCTTCGGCAGGCTGCGGCCTCTATGCCCGAGGCTACCTGCATGCCTAACGGCCGAACCTCGGTACTTAGACGCCCAGTCCAAGCGACGTTGGAGAACTGATCGATCGTTGGATTCTCGATCCCTCCTGCTTTTCATCGGCCCGGAAGGGGGCCTGAACGCCCTCTACGAGTCGGGAAGGCTATTAGGACCTAGCGAAGCGGAAGCGGCTGCCTTAAGAAGCCAGGGCCACGGCGAAGGTTTCGCGCAGTTCCACGACGGAGTTGTACATCTCAATGAAGAATGTCTGATCCACCCATGACTCGCCATTGAGGTAGACCTGCGAAATCGTCGGCCAATCGGAGAACTCCACTTGATGCCACTGGCGGATGCTCAGGATCAGAGAGAAACGTCGAAGCTTTCCGAAACGGCACGCTCAGAGCATTGAGGATCTGAAACAACGGTTGTTTGGAGAAGCCGCATTGGGGCATCACTTCGGTGCCCTTCAATGAAGACCAACGACAGTGCCTGCTGCCAACCAAAGTCTTGATCCGTTGCTCGACGGCGCTAATCCATGGTGGTCTGATGTTGGGTGATAAGGGGGAATGGAGGTGTACTCAGGCTGGAGGAGCCGTCTGAAAGGGCCAGGGCAATGGATGGCTTCGCGGCCAGTTAGCTGCGAAGGCGCCCCATAGACCACTGGTTGTTTTGCTTGAATCCGGGAGAGGCCGTTAAACGGCTGATGACACCACTTCACTGAAAAGATGGTCACCACCCGCCGGTGAGGTCGTTCGAACTTCCCATCCTGGGATGCCGGAAGGCTGCACAGATCGCCAACCTGACCTGATCCGGAAGGACCATTGCGATCTCCCTGTCTGCTTTTTGAGCTGAATCAGAAGCTCCGCCGCAAATTCTGGCTGGCCGGGCGGGGCGGGAAAAGTTCAGTTGGCTGGTGTCGTTCAGGGGCTGGCGTAACCAGCGGTGGTAGGGAGTGGTCGTGAAACAAGCTCCACCAAAGCCTGGTAAAGCCCCATGCGACTTCTCGCGGCGCTGGCGGTCATCACCCTGACCCACCTCGAACCAGCAGGGGGACAGCACTTCCCGGCTCGTTCTTGGCGGCCGCAGCAGGGCCGCCAGGCGCAGGTTTGGACTGGGCCAGGAGCTTCCAGGGCTTCGCGACCTTTGCTGGTCCATCTCCCTGGGGTATCCTCGCGTCGAGGGCCACGGAAGGCCCCGCTCAAGTCGCGTAGAGACCCAGCAAGGCGCAGGCCTGACATCCCTGGCCAGGTCGTAGTCCTTTGCGGGCTGCGGCGAGATCACCGGCGGCTGACGGCGGCATCAAAAAAACGCGGGCCAGCAAGGCAATTGATCGCAGCCAGGTTGAAACTGATGCCTGTGCCTTCCAGAACCTTGGGGGCTCGTTCTGGGCAGACCCCCGGCCGCTGGGAAAGAGGGGAAGGATGGCGGCAGCCAGGGCTAGGCCAAGGGCGGCAAGGGCCGGCGCACGTGGATCTGCATTACAATTCGGCGAGCGCGCGAGAGGACAGAACGGACGCCCCACCGCCTCCGCGGGCCGCTTCCCTCGGCTGATTGCATCGCCTCCAGCCAGCTTTTCATTGAGGGCCTTCACCGCTGATCGCCCCTGGCCAATTGACTGGAGCACGGAGCCCAAACACGGGCCGCACGGCTGCGCCGCTCGGGTCTGAACCTGGCTGTAGCCCAAGCCCCACAGGCAAACCTGAACCACCACCACCCGGCTGGCAAGCCAGCACCGGCCAGCCCTGGCACAGGCCCTGGATGGGAGCCGGATCGTCCGTACATGGCGCCGGATCCTTGACCTTCCCGAAACACCACCACTGCTGACCTGCCGCCAGCAGAATCCACCCGCGGTAGCGCAATGTGGTGGTTCCAAGCCTTGCCCTGGTCAACGGAGGAAGCAGCCCAGCCGTTGCAGAAACCACCCCTGATCCCCCTGCATTTCAGTGCGGTCACCATGAAACGGCAAATCACGCCCACTGACGCGGCGGCCAGCGGCCCTGGAATCAACAGGCAATCCCAGCGAGCGCCGGTGGGTGGGGGCCCCGAGCAGCACCGCCCCCTGATGGGGCAAGGTGATGGGGCTCCCGATCACCTCCGATGGAAGCGGAAAACTGGAAGGGCAGGGCCAGAATCCTGGTGCAAAGCCAATGGCCAGGGGGAGCCCAGCCGGGCATGATACCCCAGCAAGAAAAGCCGACGCCTCCAACAGGCGCAGCAGGTATGCCGGGTCGAGCTGAGGGCGAAGGCGAGCGCGCGCGCCGCTGCATCGAGGACCTCACTCCCGCGGAGTTCACTGCTATCTGCGCCTGCCCTACGCTAAAGCTAGGGGCCGAGCCCTGCAAGCGATCATGGCGCTTCGGCAGAGTTGCCGAGCAGGCGGTTAACGGGGTCGAAATCCATAGGATCCAGATTCAGGTCAGAGTTGATACCCTGCCATCGGCCAGCTCTTCGAGCGTGAATAATTCGGATTGGCACATCAAGGCCCAATAGTGCGCCAGGCCCCGGTAGGGCTCAAGAACCCGATCCAGTCACTCTGGCGCTTGCTGGCAGAAATGGGGCGGAGCACGACCGATATCGAGCGTCAGAGGGAACTCGGAACCAGAGATAGAGAGTCACACATGCCACGTGATCGCTCGAACAATGAGCACTATGTGTTGGAGACACTGAGAACTGCCTGTCTCTGCCAGTCCTCCACCCTCGCAGTCCCGCCTCAACCGTTGAATGGCCGCAACAGTCAGGAGTATGGAGGCCATCGCCAAAGATCCGCCCCGACATGGTCACCGTCTGGTGCCGCGAGAAACGGGAGCGAGGCTGACCCACACCGAAGGGCGGGCCTCGATGTGGCGCGCCCAGCTTCCAACCACTGACCGCCCTGGTGCAACGCCTGCAAGGCGGCCCGCCATCCCCGTGAGCCTGTTTCTCGATCAGAAGCCCGCCCAGCTGGAGGGCCAGCCGGGGCTGGCGTCAGCCCGTTGGGTGGAGCTGCATACCGTGCCTCGCCGATGCGGCCTGGGCCCAGCAACCCCTGCCACTCGCTTCGCCTGCACGAAAGGCCACGTCATTAAGCGGCCAGCTTCGGGCTGACGGGTGAAATGCCGGTCACGCCTCAACATACAGAACGTGAGCCGAATCGCCGCCATCGACGAGGGAAATTCGAGAATTGAACATCGGCCACACGATCAGTGGCTCGCGCCCTGGCCGTAGGCCTGCAAGAAGCGGTGAAACAGATGAAGGGCGCTGGTTCCAGATCCGCGCCGTGTCCCCCTGTTCGGCCGGCCTCGCCCTTAGGTGACCCTTCTGCTTGCACCTTTTTCTTTTGTGGGCCGCCTAAGCGCCAGCCTTCCTCACGGTCGAAAGGAAACCGCTGGAAGAAGTGCTGGCGCGCGAGCGGGTCCGTCACTACCGCGGAACTGAACAAACCGATCGACTTCTGGCGATTCGCTCGCCTGCACTTTCCTGGCCGCCAGCGACTTCAAGGCCTGCGAGCTCCGTGCCCAATCCCAAGCGCGGCAGTGGTTCAACCGTCCCAAATTCAATCAACTCTTCCTGAAATTGCGGGGCTTGAATTCGTGGCCGCAAAGCAGTTTTGTGGCTCCCACGCATCCATACCCGATCCCCATTGGGCCAACCTTCCAACTAAGCCAAACTGAAATGACTGAGCTAGGCGGCCTGCTGCTGCCTTCTCCACCATCCAAAACCGGCCAGAAACTTTTGGCTGGAGGCATCCAGGGGGCCCCGCTGATCGCTCAAGAGGCGTTAGCGAAGGCGCTCCGAGATCTTCGGGGTTGGAGTTTCACCATTGGGGCTGCCTAATGGATGATTGGGTGGCGAATCAAAAGTGTTGACTTGCCTGTGCATCGTCCAACACATCGTGGCAGATCCCAGGGGCGCTCGAGACTCAGATCCCCTGGAATTCCTGAAGAGATTCATGAAATACCGGTGCTGCGCCCGTCCACTTTCTTCACGCAAGCCCTCAGAACAAGCCCAGAAAGCGGGCGGCGGCCTCAGCTTCTGACTCCTTCTTCTGGTCCTCGGCCCGTCCTGCCCTGAATGGGCGGGCCGTGATCACCGATTCGTCCAACAGCGCTTCCTTGTTCTTTCACCAAGACCCAGTCACGGATGGGGCGTGGCGCAGCACCGTCGGCCGCGGAGACCTCAGAGCCCGCTGAGTAGCCAGCAGCTTTAGAGGTACGGAAAGGCCCCTCAAGACGCGCAGTCGACGCCCTACCCACCATGCCCCTCGCGGCCCGAGCGAGACAGCCGCGGCGTTCGCGCCAGGGGGAGAAACGCCGGCGGCGCGCAGCATCCCAGACGCCCGCGGTACGGCAAACAGGCGCGCCAGGGCGCTTCATTGGGTGCGACACAACGCTCTCTGTTTGCGCCAATTCATGACCCCGCCCTTGCGACGCGAGCACACACACAGCGGAGACCGCGCGTGTTCCTGAGGCGGAGACCCACAGGTACGAAGCAGCGGCATTCGCGAGACCGCGCCAGCAACGAAAGGGGATTCGCGAGACAATAAGCGTGATGGAGCACCAGGTGCGTATCTCAGCCGACATGGAGGCACTGAGGACAGCACTTCGGGACAGAAGGCACGAGACTCGAGCACGCCAGCGGACGTAGAACGCATGAGGCGAGCGCCGCACTCGTCCAGAACTATAATCGCGCATCTGTCTGAGTATAGCGTGTATCCTTGCAAGAGCGCGAGAGAAGCGCTTCGATCCTACGGGTGACTCGCGCGTAGCGCGAGTAAGACGTGCACTGAGCCACTCCGTCTTCTCTCTCTGTGACGGTGGCAGTCCGCGCTGATAAAACCCTTCGCGACCGTGCGCACGTCTCACACCCGGAGTAGACGCCGGCGCGAGCGAGCATCATACTACACCGTCTAGGAGCATGCTATGGCGGCTGATAATCGCGGCCACCGAGAGTCGGGACGGTGTGACGTAGAGCAGGTCGCCGCAGCGAGAGCCGACGTACCTTGCTCGATCAGCGACTCGAGGTTTTGAGCGCGCGGTGCGCTGCTATTCGCGCGTCGAGAGCACACGTGTGACTCACAAGCGGAGACTAGCGCGCGGACCCATGGAGCGGCGAGTGGTATGCGCGGATAATGCTCCTGAGCTGCGATCTGCACGGAACTGTATACCTGCCGCGAGAGCGCGCGAAATCGATCGCGGCAAGTGTACTCTGTAGGTCTTCTCTACCGCGCGAGCGTGCCACAGCAGTTGTCATCCTGTGACGGCTGAACTGGGCGGTACACGAGCTTGCGAGCCTCTCGCGCGGTCACTTGTAGCGACGCGCGCGCAGCGTGGTGGCGCGCGAGGGCACATTCTCAAGTCCCTGCTTTCTATCTTGGAAGGAGCGACCTGACAGAGCGAGGGGTACCGCAATGCACAGTCTTTACAGAATACGAGTCGGAGCGCAGAGCATGCCACGCCGCAATGAGCGAGAACTAGGCGACACACGCGACCAAAACGCCATATCGTACATGACGCACCCAGCGCGCTGTGTCGAGACCAGTTCACGCGCGGCCGGCTCACCGTTTGTTGAGTCTCTGTGCTGAAACCGGCGGCCACCCTTGAGCGGCGCCCGGCAGCGAACAGGTCGAACGCAACGAACTGGCGCATTCGAATCCCAACCGCCAGACGCGCGCGAGGGCGTAGGCGCGGCCACATCAGGGCCCGGCGCCAGACCATGGCGTCTCCGCAATGCAAGCGGGCCACGGAAACTGCACAGCCCAGCGCGTGTCTGCCCGACACGTCGAGAGCGGGCTCGACTCGGCATCTGGGACGCACCGGTGTCCAGCACGCGTGGTGAGCGTCGCACACCACCCTGGCGCGAGCGAGCGCTTGGCTTGGGCGAACTAGCACTTGGTCAGCCGCGAGCATGGCGTGCGCATCGGCCCGCGAGAGCGCGCGCGCATGCACACTGCGCGCGCAGACACTGCTCAACCGCATAGACGGTCGCCTGCGCGACGAATCCCGGCCGGGACCGCGAATCTCCAGAGGCGTGACGCACCAGCACGCCGGGCCAGGCTCGTGCTGCGCTCGACGAGCATAGCGAGCACAGCCGCCGCCACTGCTGTGCCCGCTAGGCCCGGGCACACCCGGCACGGCCTCGACTGTGCCCGCATCTGGCAACCGGGATCGGCAAGCCGATTCGCCGATTCACTTCGACGACCGTACACAGGCCTCTATCGCCCCCGGACGCACTCCTCGAATGCGCCTGGCATGCAAGGGCCTGCACCATGGGCCCAGCCGGCGGTGACCCCGTTATGCCGACCTGCAGGAGCGTCTGGCGCCCCGCTTCTCTTGTAGATCGGCCGCCGCCCTCCATGAGCCGCCCTCGGGGTTGGAATGCTATATCGTGGGCTGCGCAGCCGTGATCGTCACGGATGGCCGATGCGCGCGAAGCTAACGGCTGGGCCTAAGGCACCGCCCCACACCAGACGACGTGGTCGGCCCCGTGCGCCTGTATTCGGCTCAAGCAGCGAGCCGGCCCACGCCTTCAGGTGCAATCTGCTGCAAGGCCACACTCGCTGCGCAGCCCCTGCCGGTGCACCTAATACCTCCTTCACAAGCCTGCCCGGACGAACCTATGGCAACGCTGCCCGGAACCGGCGCGCGAACATAGGAGGAAAGGTCCAGTGATGCGATCGCCTTGCGGAGCCCTTTCCGCGCTCGAACTGGGTGGAGCAGGCCCCCGGTCTCTCTGAGGCCCGCTTCGCCCGGCTCGGCGGCGAAGTTCCAACAGCTCCCCTTTGAGGGGAACCCTCGGCGAAGCCCCGCTGGGCCCGCTCACCAGCGAGCGCGATCATGTTGACTTGTCTGCCGGCGACGTGCGAGAGCAGCGAGCGAGCAGGGCCACGACCGGTCCCGAATCACTGCTGGAGCAACTCCAGCAGGCACACCAGGGTTGCACAGGAGCCACAGCCAGCTCCTGAAGGAGCCAGGAGACTCGTCACCTGGGAAGTTTGCATCCCTGCCCCGGGCCAGAGCCCGGGCGCTGCCAGGTGGCAGAATCGTGGCGCGACAGGCTGCTGAGAGCGCGATAGACATGGACAGCCAGCCTCGAACCATCTGTCTACTGACCGCTTCCGCGCACAGGGTTCTCCCTGGAGTGATTGGACCGACCGGCGCGATGTGGGATTCGCTCGGCCCCCAGCGTTGTGACTCCGCGCCGCCGTCTCACGGGCCGGGACGATCGGCCGCGTTAGCCTCACCGCGCGTCCGCTGAGCGTCGTCCCGCTTGGCGCGCGTGGATGCACCCGCGAGAGATACCCTCGACTAGCCCGCAACGAGAGAGAGAGCACCGCGGGCGCCAATAGCGTCGCGTCTAGCCGCGCTAGCTGAAAGCGACACGCACACTACGTCTGTATATGCCGGCCGGCTAGGGGGAAATCGCGCGCTCCCACAACCGTCCCGCCACCTCCGCCCAGGAAGGCATCGCACTCGAGGAGCGCGCGCGTGTCCGCTGTCAGGAGCACTTCGCAGATTGATGCTAGCTCCTCGATGTGATCGCCCTCACGCCGCCGGCCTCACCGACAGTGACGAGCCCGTGGCGTCGACTCTCCAGAGTCGGCGTTGCTGCCACGAGCCCTGCTGGCTTCCCGCCGGGAAGTGCCCGCGAGCGCCCCAGAGCACGATCAAGAACGGGCGCCAGACTGCTCCAGTCGCGCACGCTCGAGCGCTCTGCCTGGGCGATCGCGACAGAGGCTCCTGCCTCCCCTGGGCTCTACCCGTGCTCGATCGGCCCGGTGTGGCCCGACATTCGCGGGGAGTCTCGTGCCCGCATGGCAAGCGGCGCGCGTGCGACATGAGCCGCGCACCACGAGCGGCCGCCGAGTCTGCGGCATCTTGCACTGCAACGCAGCGCTGTCAGCAAGAGGTCTGCACTCGCCTGGAAGCCCCAACGGGCAACGACGGCCGCGCGAGCAGCACGAGCGCCTGCGGAAAAGCGTTTGCGCGCGCCGTCTCGCGCTGCTTCTGAGCACCTGCCCCGTCTGTCTCGGCGGCCGCGAAACGGAGCGCGCGCACCGGAGGGGCGCACTGGGATCGCCTGTCTCCAGCAGAATGGCCACGAGCGGCGCGAGCACGCGCAATTCGAGAGGTGAGAGCGTGCGACGTCGGCGCGCGGCAGCCCGCAGCCGTCGAGCAGGGCCTCGAAAGCGCCGCGCGCTCCCTCGGCCGGACTGGCGATCGCGGGGAGCAGGCGCTCCGGAAGGCCACACGGCCACCGGAGATACCTAGGCGCCCAACTCGGCGCACGGCTAGTGTGCGGCCGTGCTCCTCGAGCGGAAAGAGCGGCTCTCGCCGCGCACAGCCGCGGGTCCGCTTTCGGCCACTCCGGCCCTGGTGGGCGCAAGAGGGCGGCGCGACGGCTGAAGTGTCTCTTTGAGCGCGCGGGTCACGAGCTGCGCCAATCCACACGCTGACGCGCGTGGGTGCACTGCGCGCGAGCCCTGATCGAGCGACCCCTTGATGGTCGGCCAAGCAGGTGGCCAGCATACGCTCTCTGCCTACGCGAGGCGCGCCGACTGTTCACCCTCTGATGGCACGAAGCCGCACCAGGCGAGCAGACTGCTGCCGGGAGTGAAAGACTGCGCCCCTCCAGCGCACGTGAGAGCCGAGTCTCAAGGACGCGGCACGACGGTGCTCGGCACATGTGAGCGCCTGCTCTCTCGGCCCGGGAACAACCTGCTGCTGTCTGGAAAACTGCCCGGCAGCTGAAGCACAACAGCGCCGAGCGAGAGCAGGGCACTTGCGCCCTGCGCGAAGGCCTGGCCAGAGGCCTCGAGCATTTGCCATTGTCTGGGAGCTCTGGCGCAGTACGCGATATCTGCGAGACGCAGCAAAGCAGCGGCCGGATCTGGTGATCGCCCACGCGGGCCAATCCCCATCCGGAGCGCCCCAGAACAACTTCCTGCTCCAGCACGGAGGGCTCCAGCCGCGAGCCGCGCGCATTCTGGCGCTCGCGCTGACTCGACACGCGGCCCTGCGGGCGGCGAGACCTCGCAGAGGGCGCCAGGGCTGGAAGCGGGCCGCCGGGCTTTGACTTCCAGTGTTCGGCGCGCGCGCCTCGCCTGGCGTGGTGGCAGCAAGCCGCGAAGGCGCCACCGCCCTGCGATATGGCGGCGAGCGTACTGCTACGCCGCCGAGACGCGGAGAGAGAACGCGCACAACGGCTCGGTGGCGCGGCCGGTAACTCTCGAGAAAGCCCCTGCGCGGCTGGCTGGTGCGACTTCCCCAGCAGACGGCAGTGGGCAGAGCAGCTCGGGCCCTAGCGCGGCCCCGGCGGAGTCAGCGGCAAATTCGCGCGTGGAGCACTGCGCACTCGGAGAGAGATCTGGGAGGATCCTTGAACTCAAGCGTAGCGGCAGCCTCGGGCCACGCCTGCCGCCGCAAGGCTCTCTTCTGCGTCGCATCGAGGATTATGCCCTGGGTTTGCCGAGGCCAGCACCGCGCGCGCAATGCCAAGCCGAGTCCCCTGGACTGGAGCGAGCTCACCGCCCGGTCTGCGGGCCTGCTGCCCTCGGAGCTCGGCACGTCGCCGAGCGCGGCGCCCCGCAACTGCGAGGAGCGGCAAGTCCTTCGATCAGGCGCTGGACTTATCCTGGGGAGCTGCTCGCCAGCTTTGGAGAAGCCGCCTCGAAACCCCACCACTGCCCGTGGCCTGAGAGCCGGATCGAGCGGCGAGACGCCATGGAAGCAACCAGGCACGGCGCGAGCGTTGGTCTCGCTCCAGACCAAAACAGGCCCGTGCCGGCCCACAGGCTGGAGCTGTACACTGCAAGTGGGCTGCTTGGCCTTCCCGCTGGCGCCCTGGAACCGAGACAGGCCGTGCTCATCCGCCCGCGATCGGAGCACGCTTCCAAGGATGCAGGGAAGCGTCCGGGCCCCTTGAGCCCCCTGCCAGGACGAGCAGCGACCACGCGCCGAGCAACCTTGTTGTCTGGACGTGCCCGGCAGTCGGGACTTATGCACTTCTCGGCGCCCCGGGCCTTGGCCGCGGGGCAGGACCGGCGCTCTCTCTTCACAGCAGACGCGCGACTGACACGCGGGCCGCACTGGAGAGCTCTGCTCGCGCGGAGGTGATGTCAAAGCCCATATCGGGCGCACCGGCAGCTGAGAGATACGCGCGCGGCCGCAATCGCAGAGAGAGCTCACGGATATGAGGAGCGGATTGCAGCGATTGAATATTCCGAGCGGCGCCACGAAACGCGGCCTGAACGAGGTCGGGGAGGAAAGGCACTAGCACCGGCGCCTTCTGCTTCGGAAATCCAGCAAACGCCGCCCGTTTGGGATGAGACTGCAGGAGGGAAGGTTTGGTCCCTTGCACAGACCTGACAGCGCGCGCGAACACTCCCCTGACTTGAGCTGGGGAGGGCAGGCCATAGACAACCGAAGTGGCCTCAGGCGCAGCAACGATCGGGGCCATCAAGGATCCAGGCTCCGAACTTCCAGCCCAACCAGCTGCCCCTTGGGGACGTGTCGTGCTGCTGGAAGCCAGCGCGTCGGGAGCCACGCCAGCCCGGCAGAGCCACCTCTCATACGCGTACCTGCGGCCCGTGGCAGCGCGGCGCAGCGGACTTGGCTCTGTGCGGAGGGACACGGAAGCGGCGGCGTTGTTAACCACTCGTCGCAAGCGTAGGCGCGCTGCGAGATGTTGCCCACCTGCTGGTCACCGAGGTGGCTCTGCGCCGCCGAAACTCAAGGACAGGAGTCCGAGGGCGGGGCTGAGGACAGAACGCCGCGCGAACGGTTGCGGCCTGAAGAGCTCGAGGCGCGCACGCAGAAGGCGCCCCCACTCAGCCCGGCGATAGGCCGTACTCGGCAGATGGTCCTGGACCAAGCGAGGCGCTGCTAGGCGACTTCGGAGGCTCGAGAGCGAGTGTGCATAGAGCCGCAACCAGGGCACACACTCACGCCACACTGCGGGACCCTCGCTGTCTCTCTGCTTATTCGCGCCCTGATCAAGATCGAAACAGTGACATGCAACTGCAACCAATTCTCTCTATTCTACGGTAGCTGCTAAAATAGCAAACCGCACGCAAAGCACATGCGGCCCCTTCGACCCAGCAACCACGCGCGCTGCGGCCACGGCCTGGCTTGAAGACGCCCTTCGAGCGTCGGTGCGGGACCTGAGCTTCTGTGAGGCATGCCCACGCCATATCTCGCCGCATAGCACTTAACGCGCGCAGCTGTAATCCCATGACGATGGCCAGACCGCAACGCCGACGACACCGCACCTAAGCGCTCGCAGCTGCAAAACCCAGGCGGCTGTCGCCGCGCCTGAGCGCCTCCAATGACCTGAGGCCGCGCGAGCGGCGGCCTCAGCGCCCACGAGCGCGCTCTGTGCACGTCGGCACACGTCCCGTCGCAGCAGACCTGGCTCTGGGCGCTCGAGGAGACGCTAGCAAGAACAACTGCCACGACCAGTCTCTTGGCGCCCGCTGCGCTCTGTGCTCGAGCACTCTCACGCGCTCATGGCTCCGCGCGACTCTGGGCCCTCAGTCGCGACGCCCTCCGTTCTCCGGAGGCGAGTGCCACGCTCAGCGAGAGCCAACGAGCGCTGGGAAGGCTGGAGTGCGCACGCTATGGCCATCTCACCGCTGCTCGGAAAGCTGTAGTGAGGCGGCAACGCGCCGCGCAGCTCCTATCTTAGCACACACCGCCGGCGCGTCCGAAAGCACACCGAGGAGCCCGATGCGCGGAGGCGTCCAACGGATATGCGTACGCACCTTGGGTAGCCGCGACGACGGATCGCTATAGAGCCAAACCTACGCCACCGTCGCGGGCTCAGGGATGCTTTCGTCTAATATTTGCTTTCGCACCGATAGACCTGTCCACCGAAGCGGTTATCGCGGAGCCGCGCGCGACCTAAAGCCGGCCCAGGCGACAGCTGGGGCACGCGCCACGAGCGCCAGCCGTGTGGCGCGCGACGCGAGCGCGCTTGATCTGGCCCGTGCTGAGAGGAGCCTCGTGATCGCTCTGAGCACCGCAGAGCGCCCGCAGCGCACACTCTAATGTCACCCGTCAGTTTCTCATCTCCCCGTGACGAAGACGCCCCGTTCACCCATGACGGCCAGCGCAGCCCTTGGAGAGAGAGCGCTGACGTTGCCTCCGATGCCAGAGAGTCTCGAGTGGTGCGCCCTCTCTGCAACGCCGCAGCGCGGCGCCATGGCACACGGAGCCTCGCGGCCAGGCGCGACAGCCTTATGCACTTGCCCGCCAGCGAGCGAGCCGCGGAAACCAGACGCCTAGACCGCGAGCCACCAGCGGCCAGCGGCGCGAGGGCGCTGAGCGAGAGACAGGCCGGTCACCCCGGCATCTCGGAGCCGCGCGCACCGAGAGCCCAGGGACCGTCCGACGGCGCACAGCTGCGAATCGGCCCAGCCGAGTACAACCGCGAGCGCGGTGCGCCTTGACGCCGTCCGTTAAGAGTGATGCGCGACGACACTGCACGCGGAGACCAAGGAGGCTTCCTCGACTGCATGTCCGCACTGCTCTCACGCCAGGCTCCGCAGGTCGATTCGCGCCGACCCGCTGCAACCTGCTGGTGATGGTGGCACATCGATCCCGCGACAGCGCGCGAGGGTGACAGAGCACTCTGACCCTGGTCTCTGCGCGCGCGGTCCGCGTAGATTGCCGGCGTCTATCTCTATAGACTCGAGCCCCGTGCCCCGGCGCGCTGTTCGAAGCTGCGCGCGAGCCGGGCACGAGATGTCGGTTGCACGCGCTACGCCGTCTCCCCAACAGTGATCTGGTTGCTCCGCGCGATCATACGAGACGGCGCATGTGGTGACGACCCTTTCTACACCTGCACTTGCGTAGGCGCGGGGCGCGATTGCTGGTGCGCGCTCGCCGCGGCGCTGCGTCGACGCGCGCGGTGCGGCCTGGCCGCCACCCAGGGCCACTGCCGCCACCTGTGTGCTCTCACCAGCTCCGATCTCTAATGTGGCCTCGGACGCCCTGCACGATCTGGGCTCGTCGCCGGCTCGGCAGGCACACGCCGTTCTATCGCACACTGAAGCTCGTGCGCGCGGGGAGACGGCGTAGGGCGCGCCAGCGAGCTGGAGAAGAGGCGCGGGGCCCCTCTGCCCGAGCAGCATCGGGACGCGCTTGTTGCTCCTGGAGTTAACCGCTACGAGCGAGCCACGCGCGCGCGCAGTCGCAGCGCACCGGTGGCCAGCTGCCGCCACGGGCGGGCAGCCCTGAATCGGCGCGAGACGAGAGGCTCTGCGAGCCCCTCTGCGTCTCGCGTGCGGCCTGGCGGCGCGCGCGGAGGCACGCGAGGCCGGCGCCTTGTGCTTGGTAAGCCTCGCGCTGGCCACGACGCGCCGAGGCCGCGCAATTGCGCTGGCTGGCCATGGCGCGCTCGCGCGCGCGCAGCGCGCGAGAGGCGCGCACTGCCGCTCACCGGGTGAGCAAACAACGACAACCCTGCGCGCAGAGCAGATCAGTGTATGCGAACTCGGCGCTCGAGCGCGGGTGGCCGCCGCCGAGACGTGAGATCTGCGGTCTGACCTGGTCCACGACGGCCGCGGCCTTGTGAGGCGCCCGTCTGCGAAGACACCAGCGGGACGGTGTCGCCCATCTCTAGCTCGGTGCTCGGCGTGCCGCGGCGATGAGGTGCGGCGTCCGCGACTTGCATCGCCGAGGAACCGACTCGCGCCACGCGACGCGAGCGCGAGGCCCACTGCCGAGCACGAGCGCATTGGGAGCGAGCGCCGCATGAGCCAGCGGAGAGCGGCCGTTGGGCAGTCGATAGGGAGCCCTCGCGCGACGTCTCGCGCGCGAGCCACAGGGGCCAACGCGAGGCCTCCCGGTGCGTGCGAGACTCGACTCGAGCTCCTCGGCTGCAGGTTCTGCAGCAGCACATCCCGAGGGTCATGGCCGGAATGCGTGCCTTCACGCCGCCTGGGCAGGCACGGCCGCGTATCTGCGCTCTATGGCGAGGCGAGCAGCTACAAGCCAAGTAATCGGCCATGCAGGCGGCAGAGCCGCGGCGGCGAGCGCCCAGCGAGCGCCGCGAGCCTCGTTGCTGGCCAGCGCCCAGGAGCTGAGCTGTGTGGCGCGCCATCTGCGCGGAGCACACATGCGCGCATGCCGTTTGACACCTCGAGCGGCTCGCGTCGAGAGAGCGCGGCGCACAACCGAAACACAACCGAGGTGATGCCGCCGTCCGCGCTGCGCTGTGTGCGGCGGCCGCACGCGTCGTTCAGTGCGCGCGCGGCGTGATTGTACCAATGGTGGCGATCGCATCACCAAACTGGAGGCAGCTCGCGCGGAGTCAGCATAAAGTGCGCCCACTGTGTGAGAAGTCTGTGCGCTTGACAGCGCACGTGTATCTCCTCTGCTTGCAGGGGGCGGCACCGCCACCAGCGGCCAGGCAGCTGCGGCCGCCGCAATCCTGCTGCAGCGCAACCCCACCACACGGCCTTGGGCGCCGCCCACGGACTCAACGCGCTGCGCCAGAGGCTACGCGGCAACGTCCGCAGGCACTATATCGAGGCCACACACGCCGCTGCAGCCCCCGACGCGCAGCAATCCACCGACTCGCGAGCGTTCTGCCCGGGGCCCTCGCCGAGACTGCTCGCCGCGCGCGATCACGGCACCGAGAGCCTGTGTAATGGCAAATGCTTCCTGTACACGGCCGGCCTACGTGGCCGCCACCCGGGCGAATTGGAGCCTGCTGAAATGCGCTGGCTACGGACCCGCCAAAGACCAGCAGTCCACCCCGCTGGAAGCCCTGGCTCGGATCGATCAGCGGGCCTGTGCCGCAAGGGCTGGACTCCCTGCAGCAAGATCGCCTTGCCAACGGACGGCGCAAACCAAGGACAGCGCGGCAGCCTCCGGCCCAGATTGGGAGTCCCGCCACTGGCCCCGAATCCCGAGCGGCCCCTCGCCCAGCGGGCTGGGGTCGCAACAGCAGCTATTCCAGCTGGACCCACGGCGCCTCCTCGGCCCCAGGGGGCCGCCGCTGGCCTCATCCCCCAACCTGGAGGAGGGCCGTGACCACCCGATGCCGATCACCAGCTGCAAAGAAAGCCAGGCCGGGTAGGAATACGCCTGGCTGAGTGAGTCGTCATAACACACCCTTCTTGTGATTCGCCGGCCCCGATGGCTCCGGGTCCCTGGGGCGACATGGCGTGGGTGGCACTCCTCGCTTCTTCCCTCGCGGAGCACTCGGCCGGCGATGCCTGACGACCGCATTCTCGAGCGGGTGGATCACCAAGCTCCCGGCCCGCCGATCCAGGCAACAACCAGCAGGTGGAGCTTGAAGCTTTACCAGCGAGCCGGCATCGGGGCTGAGCACCACGAAAGCCTGTTCTGAGCTTTCTGCGATCCAGCTGCGTCTCACTCCGGTGGGCGGTGCCCTCGGCGATTTTCCAGCTCTCCGGGCTGCCGTGAGCCGCGGCTCAATGAGATGAATCTTCGACCTCCCCCTGGCCGGTGGGCCAGGGCAACTGGTCCGGGCCGCCGGCCTGGCCCGGGTGTTCCGGGATCAACCCTGCCGTGGCGGCGAGGCTACGGCGATCAACTGGCGAGCCTGGAGGTGGCCAGCCCGCGGCTTCCTCCCGGATCGATTTGGATCTTGATCTTTCACCGCCCCCGATCCCAGGCGGCCAGGAAACACGCTGGTGGGGTGGCCCGACTGGAAGAGCAACTGGCTCGGGCCCCGTTGGCGCGATGGGGCCGCACCCCTGGCCTGCGGGCCGCAGGCACTATGGGCCAGGCGCCATGGAGGGCTGAATGGTCGCCGGAACCAACTAGCCTTGCTGCAAGGCCATCTCTACCTGGTGGCCCTGTATCGCTACCTGCGCTTGGGCGGCAGCCCTGGTTACACAGGGCGAGCAACACCTCGGTGCTACCTCTCGTGTTTTCTGCGGGGGGTGCCCGGCTCCCCGAGGCACGCGATGGTGGCTCAGTCGATCCCAGGAAATGCTGGTTTGAACGGCTTGAATCCTGGCCAGGCTCGCAGCAACTCGACACCCCTGCTTGTCTGTCTGTATATGTATCCATGACCAGCTCTTCCCATTCTCCAGCTCCATCACCCAGTCCCGTCCACTGGCTGGGCCGTTGGCAGACGCTCTGAGGCCGAGGCGCTCCCGGCTCTGACGGCGTCCAGCCCGATCCGCTTTGTGGCGCGAGCTGATCGTCGCCCTGACGGGCGCCCTGCGAACGGGGGGGAACTGGAGCTGTCCTCTGCAGGGACCGCCGTCCGAGGGGGTGACAGCCGCCGCCTGGCCCCAGGGCCACAGCGACGCCCTGGAGCGATTTCTGGACTGGCCAGGAAATGCAACGTCCCGGCCCACCGGAGCGCTGCGCAGCCACTGCTGCGCACGGCCAGGGGGTGGGGCTGGCGCCTGTGGCAACAGCAGCTGCAGACCCTGCTGGGCCGAGCTGGAGCAACGGGCCCAGGCCGGGCTGGCGGAACCGATTTGCGGAACGACGCGGCAACAGGAAGCCGTGGAGGCAGCCGTCCGCCGCGGTGGCCTAGATCAGCGAGCAGCGACAGGCCGTGCAGGGGCTGCTGAAAGCATCGCTTCGTCCTGCTTGGCCCGCGGTCCGGGCACGGGAAAAAACGAGCCACGGGGTGGTGCACGATGCTGGCCGCGGTTTCTCAGCCTCAGGCCCCAGCTGCGCGTTCACTTATCTGCCCCAACAAGGAAAAGCGGCGGCACGGCTCAAACAGGCGATCGACAGCCGCTCCGCCTCTTTGCCAGAGACGTTGGCGGGCCAGCTGGCTGGCCTTCCCTGCACCACCCCTGCATCGCTTTTTGGGGCCTTGGGGGAAAAAAAAAGAAAAAAAAAAAAAAAAAAAAGCCGGGGAACGCTTCGGCCGCCATCGCCAGCACCCTTTGGCCTGGATCTGGTGGTAGTGGAATGAGGTGTCGATGCCTGGATCTGACCCTGGCCACGCCCGCTCGAAAGCCCTGCCGAGCAAGCCCAGCCCCCTGCTGCTGTGGGAGATCCAGAAACCAGCTCCGGCCCAGGTCGAAACCAGGGGCCATCCTCTGCGATTAGAATCAGCCGGAGCAACGCCGTGGGCCTGCGAGGCCGCATCACAACTCACCACCACCTACCGCAATCAGGGTGCGATCGCCGCCGTTTTGCCAACGGCCTGCGCCAAGGGGGATCGCAGGCCGTGCTCGATCAACTCGAGGCAGCTGGGGAGCCAACGACAACAATCTCCTGGCTGCGCTCTGCGCGCCCCCAGGCCTTGCCCGGCTGAACTCCAAGGTGGCGCATGCGAGCGCAGCGGGAGGAGCCGGGCCAACGCGCCAGGGCTTTCAGCCCAGAAAAGCCCTGGCAGCGCCTGCCAGCAGGAACGGCCCTCGCTGCTGCAGTTGGAGGCCTTCGTGGTGCGTGCTCGCCCCTGCGCAGGCCCCTGGGGTAACAGAAGAACTCAATCGGCTGCTGCCCGAAGACGCAAGGGCGGGCCGAGGTGCCGCCATCCTGGGCCAATCGGCACGCCGGTTCTTTGCACCCCGCAATCCAGCCCGGCGAGGATCTGGCCAAATGGCGATGTCGGCGTGGGTCGTGGCAACGCCACAGGCCCGAGCAGTGCTGTTTCCAGGGCTGGCCGCAACAATCAAAACAAGACCCTGCGGCTTGGTTCACCGGCCCTGCTGGAGGGGCGGAAGCCGCCCTTCGCCCTGACCATCGCCAAAGGCCCAGGGCAGCGATATGCCGCTGGTGGCCTTGTGGTGCCCCGCTCAGAGGTCGGGAGTGGCGTGGCCTTTTACACACGGATTGACCCGGGCCAGGCAGGAGGTTGTCTTGGTCACCCCCCAGGATTCCAAGGCTGGGCTTGCCTGAACTCGCTGGCTAGAGGCAGAGGCGAATGAAATCAGCGGAAAAACAGCAAGCTCCTGGTAGGTGGGCAGGGCCAGACGGAGTCGTCAACCAACGTCTCAAGCTGTCCACGGAATGTCCGGAGGGTGTCCATCAGGGGCAGAAGGGTGTTGGCGCAGTAATCCAATGTGGGCTGAACCCTCGCCATGGGGAGAAGAGCCGGATCGCGCTCTCTAGGGCCGCGCCAGGCCTGCATCAGCTCTGGCTAAGGCCGGAGGATTTGCCAGCCAAGGCCTTGTCAGGGGAGAGGCCCAAGGTTTCATGATGATATTCAGGGAATTGGCCAGATCACCGAGTAAGGTCATCACCGCTGGATAGATTCTTGGGTGCGTGCCATCTTGCAGGGCAACTTTTGGCCTCCACTTCGATCGCCAGAACGTAACTGTTCGGCATAGACCTCAAGCGACTTTCCAGCTCCACCAGGGCTCAGCACCCTTCACTGGAAACAATTCGCGACATCATGGGCGTTTGCAGCACGGGAATAGAGCTCGGCAGTGTTGTAAGGTTCTCCAACCCTCTCTCCTCAACGCCATGTGGTGCCCACTCCTTGGAGTATCCGCATCTCCCCCGAACACAACAGAGCCATGCTTCTCCGATGATCCCCCTGAGGACGAGAAATTGCAGCGATTTCGAGGGCGATTCACCCAAGCGCTAATTTTCGCCTCCCACTTCATCTAAGAAATAAAACGGTAGGCGAATCCAGCAGGATGGTGTTCATGCGCCACCAGCGGGCCAGCACTGACTGGTTGGAGCCGACGGGCGCGAATTCGAAGGCGGTTGCCGTGAAGGCTAAGGGCGAGGTGCGGTTTGCGGAATCGCCTGGATCTTTGGGAAATTCCGGCAGAGTGTAGACACCGAGTTGCATCAGGCCGGAGAAAACCCCGAACTGGTGACTTTCGCCGTTGAGAATCTGCTTGTAGACCCTTCGAGTTGGCTTGCCGAGATAAAGACCGAAATGATGCGCGGCGGCGCCTCGTTAGCCCCGAGGCGGTGATCACTTGCCCGCGGTGGGCGACAACGGCTCGCAGCATGCGGACCAAGAGGGTGCACGCCCCGAATCAACGCCCCCGCAAAACCAGGGCAGAAACTGGCATGTTTTGTCGGGTTGTCGGCCGGGGTCGAGCAGGTTTTCCCTGGGTGGCCATTGCCACACGGACCCAGTTGACATGCTTACCGAGCCGTTGAATGCCCTCAAACGCCTTCTCATGCAAACAGGCAGTTTCATGCCGTGCTTGCGGCCGTATTTTTTCAGCAACGTCATGGTGAGGCTGCTGTGGTCAGTGGCCACCGTTGGCGGCCTCAAAAGAAGGGAGCCAGCTCGAACTGCCCTGGAAGCCACTTCGTTGTGGCGTGTCTTGGCCGGGGATGCGAGGGTGTAGCATCTGGCGCTCGACGTCCTGCATGACACCTGCACACGTTGGGGGATGGCGCCGAAGTAGTGACGTCCGAACTCGCTGCCCTTGCGCCGACGGAGAGCCGAAACAACGTGCGCCGGCCAGCAGGAGAATCGGGAACGCAGTGAAACGAAAGCGCTGTCGACCAGGAAATATTCTGGCGAGCGCAGCGCACAGCTTGAATTGACCGGGCCACGTCTTGGTACCCGATCAATTTGAGCAGGCCGTGGGCCTCGCGATTCATCGCCGCGTTGGGAGCGCAGCAAGGGGGTTTCTTGTCAAGAGCTTCTCCCGCAGTTGAGATGAAACACCGTGGGGATGCAAAAAGGTTGACCCCGTTCGGGGTTTCCATCAAGAAGGCGAGGACTGGTGATGTCCCAGGGCGGTGTATCCCGGGCCTCAAAAACGTGGAGCGAAATCACCGCCGTTTGGGGAAGGATGACCCAATCGGGTTTCGCTTGCACCAGGGACCTTGCCGGTGAACTCGGTAAGGGTCGACGCGTCACGCGTTGAACTGAAATGAAGCCGTCGTGCTTTCTCAGCGGTGGAGTTGTCAGTGGGGTAAAAAACGTGGGCGTAATAAAGCGCCGCCCCGGCCGGTTGCCGACTCCTTCATGGCCTGGGGCCACCCACGTTGGCGAGTAACGCGAGCTTTGCCGCCTTCCTTGATCGTTTTTCTGTACCGACTTTGAAACTTCTTCGCAACGCCGCCTTCAATTCTTTGGCTAGAATCGAAAACGTCATGGCGCAGAGTCCTGGAGAAGGGGCATTGGGAGCGTTGTCGCGCCGACGATCCTGGATCGTCCTGAAAAGCGGAGAGACGCTGCCGCGCTGGGCATCGCGCGACGGCGAGAAAGTGATCTGTGAGGCATCCTGTGCAGGCTGCCGCGGATAAAGCCGTTTGCTACCGATCAGAATCGCAGCCGATCGGCAGAGAAGAGGCCGCGGACCGCCAGGGTTGCCTAAAGCGAGAGGGCAACAAGGAAGCGGCTCGCGCTGATGGGACAGAACCTGAACGGTTGCTCGACGCACCCCCCGATGATCCGTTACTACCTCCTGCCTTCCGGATCCAAAGGGTGGCGAAGCCACGCTCGCGCATGCTCGAGACCGCTCCGAGGCTGCTTTGACATTGCGGCCACTCCACACCGCCTGGCAGACATGCAGCAACCAGATCCAGAGGACCGGCTGCATTCCCACGACAAGATTGCCGAAATCAGCCTGGCGCGTGCCAAGCGCCTGGCTTCCGTCGCCTTGGCCTGAAGTTCAACCAGTCAACGCACCCGGCGCCAGAACTGCTCCAGACTTACTGTAGGCCATGCTGACGGCGGTCCCGAGTCAGCAAGGCGGGTGGTCAACAGTTCTGAAGTTAACAGCTCTGAGTCAAGACTTTGAGTTAACAGCTCGGATCTCAAAAGCTTCCAATCAGCAGGCCCTGGCCCACGGAAAGCATGAAGGCCATCCGGAATCGGGAAGGCCATCTCGATTTCGGCTACCCGAAATGTTGCCATCAGAAGCAGACCCGTAAAAAGTGAGGGAAATCCTCAAAGCCATGCCTTTTGCGGGGCTCAGCGCAAACCGCGGTAAATCAAGTGATACAATGATTACTCACGCCTTTTGAATAAAGGGCAAGGCAGTCTTGCATAGGTCGAATCGTCAGAGATTGGGATCACTGCCCGGCTGTGTTGAAAGGATCTCCAGGCCTAAGCCTCGTCAATTTTTTCGCGTGACCCAGCCAGCCCTTCCGCGTGCGAGAGGCTTCCGCGTGCTCTTCGGACGCCACAGCCCAACCGCAGCCTGACCCACCCATTTCTGAATTTGCCTGCAT
>Ga0163217_1119392_pt1 | contig 22951 bp, 19 predicted proteins | sample SynspAceP_FD_185933 | JGI IMG/M metagenome (GOLD analysis project Ga0163217, IMG submission 185933) | Saline lake microbial communities from Ace Lake in Antarctica - Synechococcus sp. Ace-P (PacBio error correction) | ecosystem: Environmental > Aquatic > Non-marine Saline and Alkaline > Saline ...
GGGGAAAGAGGGGAAAGGGAAAATTTTGGGGGTTGGGAAAGCCCCCACCCCCCATTTGCCAAGGCAAGAAAGGTCCCAGTCCCAAAAGAAAACCCAGAAAATTTCAATTTTTAACCTGACAAAGTTTTTTTTTTTGGGGGTTTGTCATTGCCGTTTTTTTCTGGATTGGTGAATTTTTATCACCTGGAAAATGAATTTTCCCAGTTAAAGCTGGCAGGGAGAACAGGGAACGCCGCCCTTGGCAAGTTTCAGGGGGTTATTAAGTTCGGTTTCGATGGATCAATTTAAGCCGTTTTGCCTCGGTTGGCCTGAAAAACTGCAGGGAAAATTATCCGGCATGCATTTCCCAATAAAGTTCAAAAGTTATTGCTGACGAAATAAATTACAGTTAAATGGACCGGGGCCGCTGTTTATTGAAAGTTGTTTGAAATGGCAGAACGTACGGTAAAAATAAAGGATCTTCCGTTTTACAAACAGCCCGTTTTTGAGCCCCGTGCCTCAGCCCTTTTTACGCGAATTATTGATATAAAAATCGTCTGGATTTACAGACGCTCAACCAGTTACCTTTGATTTTTGGTAATACTTAAGCGCAAAAAAATTGAACGGGAGAATTCATAATATTTCGCTTATCCAACTGGCAGCCAAGTGCAATTTTGATGCCGGTATTTAATGACCACCGGAGAAGAGCCCGGTCGCCGCGAATCAAGTCAGCGTGCGGTGAATAATATTTCGCAGATAGGTGGTGGGCCGAAGTGCCATTTTTAATCGCAGGGTTTTTATGGGGCTTGTTTGAATGTTTTTCGCTATCAGAAAATGGTCTAAGTGTCGTTAATGATTCTGTTGTCAGATGGTATGGTGTCCCGAAGCCAAGCGAGCAAGGGTTACTAATAATTGGTCAATAGGTTGGCGGTCTTGCCCCCATGATTAATGTGGTCGCCTACAACACGGGAGGTGGAATTGGCCGGAAATTAATTGCCAGATTAAAAAACGGTCCAAGTCAAAGCGACGGACCATCCATTCAATAAAGGAAAGTCTAATGCCCGTTTTATTTTAAATGGTTAATGGCAAGTACAGCGGGTTTGAATGCTTGATTTCCTGCGTCACCATAAAATATTTATTTTTCCCGCCGCTGCCGCTGAAAAAGCGCAAGACAAGAATTATTGAAGATGTATGGGCCGTGAAACTCCACCGCACCCGGGAGTGCGCCGAGAGAAAGATTCCAGCGAAGTTAATCCAGAATATTCCCGTTGCGTTAAAAAAGTATTGAACTGGCTGGTATTCACCCGTGCGCCAGGCGAGAAGCTTAAATATCAAATATTAATTCGCCGGCTAATTAATGCTAACAGGCAAAAAATGAAACAACGTCAAAATCCATGACGCTTACATCCGTTCTATCAAACCGGAGCAATTGGTTTGATCCAGTAATTGGTGTTGATTGAACTTCGGGAAGCACTCAGCCGTGCCGCTTAAAGATCGTAATACGTTGTTCAATACATTGATGCACGAAGAGAAATCAGGATCGCAAAGCTTGATATGCTGAAATTGCCCGAGCCAAGGCCATCCCTGATGGAATTCGGAATATCCCGGAAACTTGGCCAGACCTGGATAAGTAATGGCAGCAAGGCTGGTGGTTCCAACAAGGGGCAGTTGGAAGGCAAAAATAATAATCTCATCAACAGGAAAGTCCGGTTTGGCCAATGGTATAAACCGGAACTTTTTTTAATGAACTATCCAAATTTAAAACAGGTTTGAACAAATGGCACGAACGTAAATCAAAGGAAAACGGGCTCCCACTGAAGCTGTTCAGGCAATATCGAGAGTCCTTCAAAAACAACATGATGGTCGTGGCCATTGCCAAGAATTGAAGGCAAACGGTTTTTGTCGTGGTGCACCGGCTGGGGAGAATGTGTTCCTTTTCTCTATACCCGCTGCATAAAAAATATGACGAAGCCAAAGTCGTTTCTGTCGACGCTTCGGGGATCGCGTTTGAAGCTAAATGCTCAGCATTTTTGGTGTGTGGTGTGGCTGCAGTTTGAAATGGCACATGTCTCCAGAAGCCCAAATTAAGCCTGAAACAAGAACACAACCTCCTAAAGGAACAACTTTCGCTTTTGGGTTCAGCTTACTCCTGAGCAGTGGTTGGCTCCCTAACTGGACCATTATGGGCACCGGCGAATAAAGCCGTCCCTTGGTGTCCGATATGTGGACCAAAAAAAGAAAGGTTCTGTCGGTTTTCCGCGAAAAAGATCACCTTACCTGGCAGAAGCTCCGCAATGTGGGAATTTTGGATCCTCAGGGTTTGGTTTTGCGTCTGGAACAGCTTGCGTCAAATGATTGCCAGCCTGGAAGCCTTAATAATCGTATCGCATCAGATTGGAAGGGGCCAATGGGATGGAACACAATACAAGCAACTGGTTTCCGCAATATGGAATCCATTGTGTGAACACGATAAACACAAATTGATCACTATGGCAGGCAACAGATCTATGGATATACCAGCAGCCGGGCGGTCCGGATACTGTAGTCCATTATGGCCAGAAGCACCACAGTTGCACTACGCTCCTAGGAAGGACCTCAGACTGGAATTTGCCACCGGGGCGATTAACTCAGGTGAATGCCGCAATCAACCCATAAAATGATTGCCAAGGCCAATTGGAATTAGCGTGAGCTGCGGAAACGGATCGGGTCTGGATCTATTTTGTGGATTAAGGGAAACTTTACCCTGCCATTGGCTGAAGCGTGTCACTAGTGTGAATTGGTTCGAAGGGGATCAATCGCTGGTCGCTAATGGCCAGGTCATATGCCCGAATCAAATGGCCTTGGACATGCATATTGAATGGCTGACTTACCGGTGACCCAACTGAAAGATATCCATGGGCGCAGGCGGTTTCACTAAAGTATTACTGGATCCACCAAGAAGTGGGTGCGTTTGAGGTGCTGGGACAAATCGCAGACCTCGTGCTTGAAACAATGGTGTATGTTTCCTGTAATCCGGCCAAACTTGGGCGCGTGATGCCGGTGATTATGTTAATCAAATATGGTTTATAGCCTTGTACAGACCGCATATGATATGTTTCCAACATCCCGTTCATGTGGAAATCTATCGCTTTTATAAAAAAAATGAATCCAGATTTGCTGTCAGCATCATAAAAAAATCACTTTAATTGTGACGAATTGCTGAAAAAAGCGACTGATGTAACAAAGGTACAATGGTTTAAAAGGTTTTTTTCCTTAATATTAGGCACCGTTGCTCCAAAGTGTGAGCTGCAAACAAATTTAAGTTTAACTGAGTGCCAACCTTGGTGTGAAACCAGAGACGGAAACCACGGGTCTTAATGAAAAGATGCCGGGTTGCTTTTTTCTGAAAGGGAAATTTTTAATGAAAAACAGCTAACTTTTTTGTTTCAATTGTTCCGTATCGCTTGTGTATGCAGTGAAACGCTTGCTACATTCCAAGGCCAGCACATCAGGTAACTTTTGGAAAATCCTACCGGTCATCTGGTATGGTTTACTAAAACAGGCGTTGGCACAGATGACTTTACATGGTCAAGGCCGCTTCCAGCTGCAGCAATACAAATGTAGCTCATCAAATAACCAGCTCGTTGGACATTTACGAATACAAATTTTAGATGCTGATGTCGACCAGACATTATTTGCCGGAATATCTGAATTTCAAATAAACGGTGTTTATTTATTCTGGCACCCAGGCTGAATCTAGATTAACTTTGACTTTGGATTTTTACCTTCACCATCATTAATTCTCTGAACATTTAACCTATGGTTTTTCACTTGAAATACGTTGAATCCTCAAGGTGAAGCGTGACTTTCCTGATTCCTGTACCGACTAAGTTTTTAAGTCAATGCAGGTACAGATTATTCTTTGAATTGAACTGGGTTTTTGGGAATTCCCAACAGCAAAAAGGGTATTTAAAATTAGTTGAATGAAAATCTCCTGAAAGAAGGTAAATGACAAAAACAGTTAAATTGCTGGGTTCAATTTTACTTCAATGCCTTCGGAAGTGCTTTACCTGCAGCAAGTAATGGTTTTATTCGGTTCCTGTTTGATGGGATTTATGGCGATGCGCAGAAGAGCAAAGTTACAACAACTTAAATCCTCGTAATACCGTAAAAATAAAAAACCGTGGTTTTATACCAACGGTTTTTTTTTTATGCCTGAAATAAGCGAGTAAATGCCAAATGGTAAAGTCTGATATGTCTGCTGAATCAATGCAGCACCTTATGCAAAGATTATATCAATGCCCGAACCAATCAAGACGCTAGCCAGGATAATCAGAACAGAGCATCAACCGTTATTTCCGCAGCTCAGGAGTCATAGATAGTCCGACTTATGAACTTGGCTAGCAATGCCACTAAGCCGCGTCAATCACCTCAGTAAGCGTTTAGCCCGATTTTAGTGGTTAGAGGATTATGCAGACACAGCTATAATGGGCTCAAACAGCTTGCTGGTGAACTGCCCGATAAAAAGATAAAATAAGGGGCTGGCACAGTTTTTATGGCCTGGCCTTTAATTAGACTATGCTGGCAAGCAGGGTTTTAGCAGCATCCCAGAAATTGCACTGGATTTATTAAAACATCTAACGCCCTTTGTTTACGGCTAGAATTTGGCCATCAGAACCCTATATCGATGCAGTAATTTTTGAAGCTAATCTATCATCACCTGCTGCAATGGAGTGAAGACCCTGATGAGCATTGTCAGACGTTTGCTTCAGAGGGAATGCGACCTCGATGCCATGGGGAGGATATTTAAAAGTAATTGCAACAAAATCCTCAGTTCCGTTTTGACGCTAACTAATCATCTTAAAGATGACCATAGTCACTATGTTCAAAAGTCAGTAGCCAACAATTTGAACGATATTCAGTAAAGATCATCCTTCAGCAGGTCATCGAGCTTTGTGTGATTGGTTAGACAATGCGACCGCTCAACGTCGCTGGAGTATTCGTCATGGTCTTCGCCGCCTGAATTAAACAGCGGGTGAGCCGGCTGTGTTTCCATTAATTGGGGTTATACATCGGAATCCACAATCCAGTTGATTTGGTTCTCACTAAGCCAGCAGTTGAAATTAAGGGAGCCGGTTGGCGCAGCCCTGAAGTACATTCTCTAAGCTAGTCAAACTCAAGCGTTAAGTGTGGATTATCGTGGTAGTGGCATGTCCAAATGCTAAACGTACGACCACAAGGCGAAAGTTACAAAATGGGAAAAATGTCGAATTACCTGCAGGGGAAGAGTATTCGTTTGAAAAGTCACAGATGGATTTTTAAAACTGACTACGCGACAAGTAAATTACAGTGGAAGCCCATAAATCATTGAAAAGTACTTATCAATGGTGGGTTCACGGTCCAAGCCTCATGGATTTACAGCTGACTGATTTTTTTTTAAAATATAGGGTCAAAAAAATCTAATATGAACAGCATAACAAATGACGCCATCAGGCTCCATTTGTTTAGCATGAATATAGGAGTCGTTTATCTTTCATAGCCACAACCCGAAGGGCTGGGACTATTTTTTCCGCCCAACTGCGTTGTAAACGATTTTATGTAGAACAACTTACTCGCATCATTCCGTCTTGTTGGACAAAAAAAAAATAGCCTCCAGCAGAGGAGGGCCTCTGAAAGATAAACAGACCCTGGCAATTTTTACTGTTTAAGCTTAATGCCTGCCCAAGTACTGACAACATATCTGGATTTAAAGAAATGCTGCTGATTCACGCTGAAAGCAGCCATTCCTGCCAAAATCAGGATGAAATCGAAGGACCTTGACCAAATACCGACATACTATCAGCTTGTGACAGCATTAATCGCCCATGTTCCAGCATGGCCAATACCGCTGGATCGGTTCATCAAAATTGCTGGCGGCGATTTGCGCAGAATCCGGTCTAATCCTAGTGTCAGCTGAGTCATACATTAGAAACGCGAATTGAAATCCATCGAAGAATTCCAAAACTGAATCTGCAGTACAGCAATTTGACGGTATTCCACAACATCATAAATCACACGAAGGCCATTCTTACCCACGTTCCAGACCTTCTTTTCAGAATTTTGATACGGCTTCAGGCTTCACTCATGCGTACGGACAAAAGGAATCAATGAATTTTCGACGTGTTAACCCTACAATCGCGGACACGTTTTGATTGCTTCACATTCCAATTCAAAGCAAAGCTTTCAAATTCTGGAGAAACTGTAAGGTGCCCGCACCCCGAAAACACAATCATCGGGTTTTCTTCGTGCGGTTCAAATTGCGCACCCACCTACTAAATTGCCATATTCATTCGATTTGAAATCGACATACGCCACGACACTTGGGATGGATGAAAACGCTGCGGCAATTGTTGAAACTCCTTCAGTAAAACGGCTGATATAAAATTCAACCCGGACCACCGTATGCAGTGGTTTTTTTTCTCGGATAACCTGTTTGCAACGTCCGCATCCAATTTCATCTGGCAGCCAATTAAAGCTTTTGGATGAATACCGATGGTAAATTAATTGATAAATGGATTCCAGTCTGGCCAATCCAACTCCGTCAATTAGGCAGCTGTGAAAAGCCTGAAGGCACGATCAGGGTTGCCCACATTCATCATGATTTGGGACGGGTAGATCAGGCATTTCATCTATGATGAAACGCGAATGTCAAAATCCAGTAGAGCCCTGATAAATGTAACCTTCATCGCCTTCTGCACAGGAAACGGTTGGCCGAAATACCTTCAGCCACTTTTTTCAGTGCATCGCCACAACCCGACCAACAGCCGGAATACCTAATTCACGTGCAATAAATGCCGCAATGACAAAGTACGTCCGGCCACGGGTTGGTAAATAATTGCGGCCGCTTTTTCAATGATCGGCTCCCAATCAAGGATCCGTCATATCAGTTAATAAAACATCGCCAGCCTTCAGTATTGAAATCCATTTGAATTCCAGGCTAGTCAGAATCCGGACCCGACCACTACCCAAATTTTTCTATCGCAATGGCGCGACCTTTGGCTAATAAATCACCTTTTTCTTTCAAAATGAACTGTTTCAGTAAATTTTTGCTGCGACTTTCTACTGTTTCCGGACGTGCCTGAACAATGTATATCCGGCCATCATTACCATCTTAGCCCATTCAATATCCATGGGCTCTGGTAAAAGCCTTTTCAATAATCCATGCCATGCGCGCCAATGACTCATTTCCTTCATCACTCAACAAAATAGTAAGCGTTTCCTTCGGTGTCTACACAACGGTTTTGACCGGTGGTGCTTTTTCAATCGCCGAGTAAATCATATTTCAGGGCTTTCTGGCCTAATGTTCTGCGTTATACTCTGCAGGACACGATCGGCGTTTAAAGTTGTTTTATGAGCATAAACTATCAAGGGTTTACTGCCCCCTTGCACGACCATTTCACCAAGACCGTAACTGCCGGTGATAAAGACCACATCACGAAAACCGACTTTCAGTAATCCCAAATGTAAAAGCCACGCCGGCAGAAGCAATGTCAAGAACGATACGCATCTTTCTGGATACCGGCAGACAAAGCAACTTCCGCTGTGGCTCAAAACCCTGATGATCGCGAATACCAATCGCCCCGAAATCATTAAACAGTGAGCAAACACTTCTCTGATCGCAAACTTGATATTATCCCAAACCGAACATTCCAGAAAAGTTTCCTGTTGTCCGGCCAAAAACGATGCGTCTGGTAAATCCTCGGCGTTTTGCATTGAACGAACAGCCCAACTGGTCGAAGTACCGTATTCTTCCACTAATTTTTGGATAAGACTCATCAATTGCCGCTTCCATTTTTTCCGGGATAAAGGAATGTCCATGATCCATTCACGGATCAGTTTTAAACCCGCTTTCCTGCAGCGCAAACAAACATCGCGACATTCAGTTCACGTAATAAATCATTTATCTGGTCTTGTAGTCCGTCATGCCTTTTAAAACACTCTCTATAAGCATCTGCCCGTGGTCCGCAAAGCCGCTAGAACGGCTACGCCCAGAGGCGGCTAAATTCTGCAACATTTCACCTAAAGAAGCAATTTTTTCCGCCATACTCTGCCCGACATCATCATGCACAACTTATCAAGTGAAATTACATATTCGGTCCATGACTACTACCTAAAATTTTTGTTTTAATTAAATGTAATGGTTATTTCGCGATTCGCTCACGGCGCGAAGCCCCCATGGAGCGAACAAACACGGCTGGAATTATTCCTCAATAGAAGTATTTTGTAGTATCAAAATACCGGAATCATTAACTTCCTCGAACATAATCATCGCCTTTGTCTAATTCTTGCCTGACAGATTTTCCAAAAGAAAATATTACTGTCAGGGCGACCGTTTGCCGACGAATACGACTCAGCGCACGGGTTTTAATGGTTAAAAAAAAGCCAGCAAGTTTTGTTGATTGAATTTTCAGATAATCGGGCAGTTTCGGCTGCTTCCCAAATCTCAACGGTTAACGGATAGTTAGCCACTTTGAAGGGAGAAGTTCATTGCTAAATACAAACTTGGTTGGTGTTTTACCACAATCGTGAAACACCCACTAAAAATGATGTCAAGAACTCTTTCATACTGAATCAGGAACCCGTTAATGCCATCATCATGCGTCAGTGCATAATCAATTCGCATCCAGACTTTTTGAATAGGTTTGTATCACTATTGAAAATCCGCGAATACACCGAGTTTCTGTGAGGATTCCAATATTAAGAAATTTTTCCATCGAAACAATGAACTGTGAAATAAACTAATCACCAAGCCATCCACAGTCTTCGATTATTTTTTGAGCTTCGTTTATTCACTAGGGTGCTGAAAAACCTATCGAGATAAATCAGATTCTGCACACAGCGCATTAATTTGCTCGCGGGCACTTCTGCTTTTTTCTTTGGTATCGACAAACGCCAGTGTAAACGTTTCGAACTCCAACTGTCGGGAAAACTGGGCTAATAAACATTTTCCATAAAGATTTCCGCGGTCAAACCGTACGATTCCTGAATACAAAAACAAACGTTTCTGATTAGTTGATTATTATTTTCGGCTTACATCATCATAGGGTAATGAAAAATGTGCTGGAAATGGCTGTATTGAATCAACCTAAAAGTTTTAAGGCGGTAGAGGATAAGCTTGAAATGCTAATCTTAGAAAATGAAGATCTCTTTGTACGTAATTGTTGAGGCTTATTAACTATGATATTTGCACTCGGTTTAAATACATGAAGTATTTGACTGTGTAGTAGGGATGGGACGAAAGTTAATTTAGCGGCATTTTTTAAAGGTGAATTTGGACATAATATGGCAGCTGAAATCAATCATTTTTAACAATTTAAATGCATGATTTGAATGGCATCCCACATCAACAAATGACTCAAAAGCGGGAGGTTGCTGAAGTGTCCCATTGGATTCAGGAAAACGTTGTCCGAACTTCTTGCGTGCATTATGTGGATTGTTTCGAATTAATAGTCATACCAGGGCCTGTTAATCACTCATAGCCACTACGGCGAACGCGAACAGGCCCTAAATCTTAAACTGTCAAATTTCAGGCCTGAAAATCAGGACATCCAATAAACCAAAAGCTACATAGCCCAATGCAGGCCAAGCGACATAACTATGATATAATTCGAATGAAATGTTCATCTAGCCATTCTTCAAGTTTGTGCATGATAAACCCCCTTAAATAACGTTTAGATATTCGTCCTATCCGTTATCAATTAATCAGCGGTATCAAGCAGAAGGCATTGATCTGGATCAAATCATAACAATTTGAGGTTTACCTTTGGTTGGGCAGGTGATTGAGGCTAATCCATGGATTTAAGAATACCTCCGATTTGCGACTAAAACCCAACCAGAATAATGTGGAACAGCAGAATGATATGTGGGAATTTCTGGCATCAAAAAAATTCATCAATCTTTTTAAAACATAATTTGCCCTCGTAACGCCAAACATTTTGAACCGCTAAAGATACCAATCTGCAAATTGATAAGCCATCCAAAAAAGAACGTTGTTCTATGTTTTCAATGATATGGCCGAAAAGTGTTATTTCGAGCAAAAAATAAATTTCTTGTAATGGAAGCTGAAATTTCCTCCTATATTTTCTCTCTCCTTTATATTCTCAAATGTGGGTGGGAAGTCAGCAACCAAAAGAACAACAGATACGCTCAAACTTTATTCGCCAATACATTGAACAAAAATGCAGAAGCACCACTGGTGACCGAAATCGCGGAGGATTTGGGGAATTTTCCTCCCATGGAACGGACCCATCGTTACATTCAAAGCGCTTGATTGATGAAAGGTTTATCTGGAACGCCTGACGCGGCAGAACCCGCGGGTTACAGCTGATGACCTGAAGTATCAGAAACAGTCACTTATCATGCCGAATGAAAAAAAAAAAAAAAAGAAAAAAAAAAAAAATGGGGAAAAAATCGCTGCAGGCCGATTGAATTGAGGCGGTGTCAGATGAAGTCTAGAAATTGACTTGGAGGCATCAAATGTTCAAAGGTTAAAAGGTCTGATATGTCCTAAAATCAGTGGTGAGTCGATGATAGCAAAGGCATCTGTCTGGGTGATTATGTGGTGATTGAATCGCCAAGAGAGGCCAGACATGGGACATGATTGTGGCACTGGTTGATGTTATGATGCCACCTCTTAAGAACCATGCTGGGTTAAATAAAGATGGCACCATTACCCTTAATGCCGGCAAATGAGGCGTTTGAACCCGGATGACGATTGATGCTAAACGGCTCATATTCAGGGCGTGGTGGTCGGTCAGTTGCCGAAACTTATCCGTGAAAGCTCAACAGGCTTAATGGTTTCAAATCGGAAATAACCATTATGTTTAATGAAAATAATAGTTGGTCGCCTCGAACATAGCCCTGATACTGCAGCAATCTAAAGCGATTGTCCTTAAATTTTGAACGGCCAGTACCGGTTTTTTCTGGCCAATTGCGCGGAAAGCAATCGGTGATGTTGCATCTTCGCCATTGGCACCTGGCGGCGTTTTACGTAATAATCAAAGATATCGGCCGTCAACACAATAACGGCCGATAAATGGCCAGATTTAACTGGGTGCATCTTCGGGTTTAGGTTTTTCAACCATAAATCGGTGATGCGATAAATAATTCGCTCAATTCATCACCGGATTATTACATCCATAGCTACCGGGTTGCATCAGCAGGAACTTCTTCTATTGCTACGATACTGCATTGATGTTTTTGAATAAAGGTTCCAACTAGCTGACCTAATGCACCGCTTGCCACCGATTCGGGGGTCGCACATAATCAATCAGCCAGCAAAACCCGCAAAAGGCTTCATTCCCTATTATCGTTCACCCGTAAGTATGGCATGGCCTAAATCCCAACATGGGCGTCGCTGAACGCAATGAAATATAAAATCGCAGGGATATCCATTACGTTACGTTATATCTTTCAGATGAAATTCCTTTGCTGGTTTCCCTGAATCTGCTGGTTTTTCCAATTCAAAATCTGGTGTCAAAATGATCTGCCAATGGCTCTTTTACCGCCGGCCAGTAATAAAATCCCATACTGTGAAGTCCGGCTTCCATGGCTTCTTCAACACCGTATTGAATCAGTGGTTTAATCACAATTGCAACATTTCTTTAGGCATCGCCTTGGTGCCGGTAAAAAACGTGTGCCATATCCTGCAACGGGAAATCAGGCATTTACGGATAGAAACTTTTTCTGTCATGAAGATTGATCCTCGTAGATTTTGGTGGTGAATTAGCGGATTACTCAACAACACAAAATGATAGGGGGATAACGGAATTTCACTTTGCAGGATCGAATAGCACTTCCACGTGACAAGATCATACCATTCGTTCAGTAGCAACCAGGTTGAGATCGGCTATACGAAGTGTTTTTGGGCTGATCGGTGACATTAAAATATACAGAAAATACTTTGTCGAACGTCAATACTTTGTCGCCAGAAGAAATCTCTCTCAAACAACCAACGGGGGAAAAAAAAAAAAGGGAAAAAAAAAAAAGGAAAAGGAAAAAAAAGAGAGAGATCTCTGGGCGAACAAAGATTGACCGTCGACAGAAGTAAGTTTCTTATATTTAATGTCACCGATTCAGCCCCAAACACTTCGTATAGCCGATTCTCAAGCCTGGGTTGCTACTGACGAATGGTAGATCTGTCAGTGAATGCTATCGACTTCCTGGCAAAATGAAATTCCGTTATCCCCCTATCAATTGGTGTGGTTGAAGTAATTCGCTAATTTCCACCACAAAATCTACGAGGATCAATCTTCATGACAGAAAAAGTTTCTATCCGTAAATGCCTGTTTCCCGTTGGCAGATATGGCACACGTTTTTTAAAACCGGCCACCAGGCGATGCCTAAAGAAATGTTGCCAATGTTTGATAAACCACTGATTCAATACGGTGTTGAAGAAGCCCATGGAAAGCCGAACTTGCACAGTATGGGATTTATTACTGGCCCCGGTAAAAGAGCCCAAATTGCAGATTCATTTGACACAGTTTTTTTGATTGGGAACAGCAGATTCAGGGAACCAAGCAAGAATTCCATCTGAAAGATATACGTAACGTAAATGGATTCCTGCCGATTTTATATTATGCGTCAGCGCGCCATGTTTGGATTAGGCCCATGCCATACCTTTAGGGTGAACCGATTAAATAGGAAATGAAGCCTTTGCGGTTTGCTGGCTGATGATTTATGTGCGACCCACGAATCCGGTGGCATAGCGTGCATTAGGTCAGCTAGTGAACTTTATCAAAAACATCAAATCAGTATCGTAGCAATAGAAGAGTTCCTGCTGATGCAACCGGTAGCTATGGTGTAAATATCCGGTGATGAAATTGATCCCGATATTTATCGCATCACCGATATGGTTGAAAAACCTAACCCGAAGATGCACCCAGTAATCTGCCATATATCGGCCGTTAGTGTTTGACGCCTGAAATCTTTGATTATTACTAAAACGCCGCCAGGTGCAATGGCGAAGTGCAAAATCACCCGATTGTATCCGCGCAAATGGCTCAAGAAAAACCGGTACTGGCGTCCAAAATTTAAGGACAATCGCTTTGATTGCGGCATATCAAGGCTATGTCAGCGAACCAACTATTATTTTTCATAACAATATGGTTTAATTTCCCGATTTTGAACCAATTAAGCCTGTTGAGCTTTCAGGGATAAGGTTTCGTCAACTGACGACCACCACGCCCTGAAATACTGAGCCGTTTAGCATCATCGTCCACCTGGTTCAAACGCCTCATTTGCCGGCCAATTGAAGGTAATGCCATCTTATTTACCAGTAAAACAGCATGGTTTTAAGGGTTGGCATCATAACCATCAAACCAGTGCACAATCATGTCACATGGTCCTGGCCTTCTTGTCGATTCATCACCACATAATCACCAGACATGATGCCTTTGCCTATCATCGCTCACCACTGATTGAGGACCATATCGACCTTTACTCTTTGAACATGATGCCCAAGTCAATTTCTGACCTCATGCTGACATCCGCTCAATCTCGGCCTGCAGCGATTTTCCCATCATCGGCATGATAAGTGCTGTTCTGATACTTCAGGTCATTCCAACTTAACCCCGGGGTTCGCGTCAGGCGTTCCAGATAACCTTCATCAATCAGCGCTTGAATGTAAAAAACGATTGGGTTCGTTCCATGGGAGGAAATCCCAATCCCTTCGCATTTCGGTCACCAGTGGTGCTTCTGCATTTTTTTCAATGTAATGGCGAATAAAGTTGAGCGTATCTTGTTTGTCCTTTTGGTAGCAATGACTTCCGCACCCACATTGAGAATATAAAGAGAGAGAAAATATAGAGAATTTCAGTTCCCAGTTACAAGAAGAATTAATTTTTTGCTGAAAAATGAACACTCGCATATCATTGAAAACATAGAAACAACCGTTCTTTTTTGACTGGGCATAACATCAATTTGCAGATGGTATCTTAGCGGTCAAAAATGATTGGCGTACGAGGCAAATATGTTAAAAAGATTGAATGAATTTTTGATGCAGAAAATTCCCACATATCATTCTGCTGTTCACATTATTCTGGTTGGTTTTTAAGTCCGCAATCGGATGGTATTTTCTTAAATCCAGGATAGCCTCAAATCAACCTGCCAAAAAGGTAAAACCTCAAATTGTTATGATTTGAATCCAGATCAATGCCTTTCTGCTTGATACCGGCTGTGATAATTGATAACGGATAGACGGGGAAATATCTAACCGTTATTAAGGGGGTTTTATCAATGCACAAACTTGAAAGAATGGCTAATGGAACATTTCATCGATTTAATCATAGTTATTGTCGCTGGCCTGATTGGGCTTGTAGCTTTGGTTTATTGGATGTCCCTGATTTCAGGCTGAAATGACAATTTAAGAATTTAGGGCTGTTCAGCGTTCAGGACGTAGTGGCTATGAGTGATAAACAGGCCCTAGGTATGACTATTATTCGAAACATCACATGAATGCAGCAAGAAGTTCGACAAGCGTTTTCCTGAATCAATGGACACTTCCAGCACCTCCGCTTTTGAGTCATTGTTGAATTGTGTATGCCATTCAAAATCATGCATTTAAATTGGTTAAATTGATGATTTCTAGCCCTGCCATATTAAATGTCCAAATCACCTTAAAATGCCGCTAATAACTTTCGTCACCTACCACACAGTCAAATACTTCATGTTAAACCGTGCAATATCATAGTTATAAGCCCTCACAATTTAACGATACAAGAGTATCTTCATTTTCTAAGATTAGCATTCAAGCTTATCCTCTACGCATTAAACTTTTATTGATCAAATACAGCCATTTCAGCCTATTCATATACCCCTATGAGTGATTTAGCCGAAATAATAATCAACTAATGCAGAAACGGTTTTTTTTTGTATCAGATTCTAACCGGGTTTGACCGCGGAATCTTATTGGAAAATGTTTATGTAGCCCAGTTTCCCGACATTGAAGTTCGAAACGATTACAACTGGCGTTTGTCGAATACCAAGAAAAAAGCAGAAGATGCCGCGGAGCAAATTAAATGCGCTGTGTGCAATCCTGATTTATCTCCGCTGGTTTTCAGCACCCTAGTGAATAACGAAGCTCCAACAAAATAAATCGAAGACTTGTGATGGGCTTGGTGATTAGTTTATTTCACAGTTCAATTGGTTCGATGGAAAAAATTTCTTAAAATATTGAAATCCTCACAGAAACTCGGTGTATCGCGGATTTCAATTAGTGATACAACCTATCAAAAACGTCTGGATGCGATTGATTATGCACTGACGCATGATGAATGGCATACGCCTGATCAGTAATGAAGATCTGACATCTATTTAGTGGGTGTTTCACGAAATGTGGTAAAACACCAACCAGTTTGTATTTAGCAATGAACTTCTCCTCAAGGTGCTTAACTATCCGTTTAACCGTGAAAGATTTGGAAGCAGCCGAACTGCCCGATTATCTGAAAATTTCATCAACCATAAACTTGCTGGTTAACCATTAAACCGTGCGCGCTTGAGTCGTATTCGGTCGCAACGTCGCCCTGGAACAGTATTATTCCTTTCTTTGGAAATCTGTCCAGGCAGAATTAGACAAAGCGATGATTATGTTCGAGAAAGTAATAATTCTCGGTATTTGATACTACAAATCTTCTATTGAGGAAATATCCAGCCGTGTTGTTCGCTCCATGGGGCTCGCGCGTGAGCGAAATCCGCATCAACCATTACATTTAATAAAACTAAAAAATTTAAGGTAGTAAAGTCATGACCGAATATGTAATTCCACTTGATAAGTTGCATGAATGATGTCGGCCAGAGTAGGCGGAAAAAATGCTTCTTAGGTGAAATGTTGCAGAAATCTTAGCGCCTCTGCGTAGCCGTTCCTAGCGGCTTTGCGACCGACGGCAGATGCTTATAGAGAGTTTTTAAAGCATGCCCGGACACAAGACCAGATAAAATGATTTATTACGTAACTGAATGTCGACGATGTTTGTTGCGCTGCAGAAAGCGGGTAAAACTATCCCGTGAATGGATCATGATAACATTCCTTATCCGGAAAAAATGAAGCGGCAATTGATGAAGTCTTACAAAAAGTGAAGAATACGGTACTTCGACCATTGGCTGTTCGTTCATCTGCAAACCCGCCGAGATTTACCAGACGCAATCGTTTGCCGGACAACAGGAAACTTTCTGAATGTTTCCGGTTTGGATCATTATCAAGTTTGCGATCAGTAGAAGTGGTTTGCTCAACTGTTTAATGATCGGGCGATTGCCGTTATCGGATCATCAGGGTTTTGACACAGCGAGTTGCTTTGTCTGGCCCGTATCCAGAAGATGGTACGTCTGACATTGCTTCCGCCCGGCGTGGCCCTTTTACATGGAATTACTGAATAGTGTTTTCGTGAATGTGGTCTTTATCACCGGCAGTTACGGTCTTTGGTGAAATGGTCGTGCAAGGGCAGTAACCTGATGAAGTTTTATGTACATAAAACAACTTTAAAAACCGCCCGATCGCTGCAAGTATTAACGCAGAACATAGGCCAGAAAGCCCTGAAAATGAATTACCCGGCGATGAAAAAAGCAACCATCAAAACCGTTGATGTAGACACCCGAAAGAACGCTTACTATTTTGTCTGAGTGATGAAGAAATATCGAGTCATTGGCGCGCTGGCGATGATTATTGAAAAAGCATTACCAGAGACCCATGGATATTGAATGGGCTAAACGATGGTAAGATGGCCGGATATACATTGTTCAGGCACGTCCGGAAACAGTAGAAAGTCGCAGCAAAAATGTTACTGAACAGTTCATTTTGAAAGAAAAAGGTGATTTATTAGACCAAAGGTGCGCCATTTGTAGAAAGAAAATTGGTGTGGGTCGGGTCCGGATTCTGACTAGCCTGAATCAAATGGATCAATTTGAAGCTGGCGGATGTTTTTATTAAACTGATATGACGATCTGATTGGGAGCCGATCATGAAAAAAAGCGGCCGCAATTAATTACCAACCGTGGCGGACCCGTACTGTCATGCGGCCAATTATTGCACGTGAAATTAGGTATTCCGGCCCTGTTGTCGGTTGTGGCATGCCACTGAAAAAGGGGCTGAAGTAATTCGGCAACCGTTTCCTGTGCCAGAAGGCGATGAAGGTTACATTTAATCAGGGCTACTGGATTTTTGAACATCGCGTTCAATATTAGATGAATATGCCTGATCTACCCGTCAAATCAATGTGAAATGTGGGCACCCTGATCGGCCTTCAGCTTTTTCAGCAGCTGCCTAATGACGGAGTTGGATTGGGCCAAGACTGGAATTCATTATCAATAATACCATCGGTAATTCAATCCAAAGCTTTAAATGGCTGCAGATGAAATGATGCGGACGTGCAAACAGTTAATCCGAGAAAAAACCCACTGCATACGTGATTCCGTTGAATTTTTTATATCAGCCGTATTACTGAAAGGAGTTTTCCAACAATTGCCGCAGCGTTTCACCATCCAAAGTGATGCGTGGTATGGTCCGATTTTCAAATCGAATGAATATGGCAATTTTAAGTAGGTGGTGCCGCAATTTGAACCGCACGAAGAAAAACCCGATGATTGGTTTTCGGGTGCGGCACCGTTACAGTTCTCCAGAATTTGAAGCTTGCTTTTTGATGGAATTGTGGAAGCAACCAAACGTGTTCCGCACGATGTCATGGGGTTTAACCAACGTCGAAATCATGATTCCTTTGTCCGTACGCTGAGGAAGCTGAAGCCGTCATCAAAATTCTGAAAAAGAATGGTCTGGAAACGTGGTAAAGAATGGCCTTCCCGTGTATATGAATGTGGTGAATTACGTCCAAATGCTGTACGGCAGATCAGTTTTTGGAATTCTTCGATGGATTTTCCAATCGGTTCTAATGATATGACTCAGCTGACACTAGGATTGACCCGGGATTCTGCGCAAATCGCCGCAGCATTGAATGAACGCGATCAGCGGTATTGGCCATGCTGGAAATGGCGATTATGCCTGTCCACCAAGCTGATAAGTATGTCGGTATTTGTGGCAAGGTCTTCCGATCATCCTGATTTGGCAGAATGGCTGCTTCAAGCGTGAATCAGCAAGCATTTCTTTAAATCCAGATACTGTTGTCAGTACTGGCAGGCATTAGCTAACGTAAAAATGCCAGGGTCTGTTTATCTTCAGAGCCTCCTCTGCGAGGCTATTTTTTTGTCCAACAAGACGGAAATGAATGCTATGTAGTTTTCTACATGAAATCGTACAACGCAGTTGGGCGGAAAAATAGTCCCCAGCCCTTTCGGGTTGTGGCTATGAAAGATAAACAGACCCTAATATTGGGGCATGCTTAAACAAAATGAGCCCTGATGGGCTATTTGAGGCGGGATTATTAGATTTTTGTGACCTATATGTTACAAAAAAATCAGTCAAGCTGTAATCACTGAGCTGACCGTGACCACACCATTGATAAGTACTTCAATGATATGGCTTTCCACTGTAAATACTGTCGCGTAGTCCAGTTTTGAAATCCTGTGACTTCTCAAACGATACTCTCCCCGCAGGTAATTCGACAATTTTTCCATTTGTTAGACTTCGCTGTGGTCGTACCGTTAAGCTTTGACATGCCATACACGATAACACTACTAACGCTTTGAGTTGATCAGCTAGAGAATGTACTTCAGCCTGCAAGCCAACGGAACTCCCCTAAATTTCAACCTGCTTAGTGAGAAACCAAATCAACTGAGCTTGGTGGATTCCGTTATAACCCAATAATGGAAACACCAGCCGGCCTCACTCCGCTTTAATCAGGCTGCGAAGAACCATGACGAATAATCCAGCGACGTTGAGCGGTCGCATGTCTAACCAACACCACAAAGCCTCGATTAACCTGCTGAGGAATGATCTTTACTGATATCGTTTCCAAATTTGTTGCTACTGACTTTTGAACATAGGACTATGGTCATCTTTAAGATGATTTAAGTAGCGTCAAAATCGCTGAGGAAATTTTGTTGCAATACTTTTAAATATCCTCCCATGGCAATCGAGGTCCGCAAAATTCCTCTGAAAGCCAAACGTCCTGACATGGCTCATCAGGTCTTCACTCCATTGCAGCAGGTTTGATGATAAGTTAGCTCACAAATACTGCTGTATAAGGGTCTGATGCAAATTCCAGCCGTAACAAAGGGCGTTAGATTTTTAATTAAATCCAGTGCAATTTCTGGATGCCTGTAAACCCTGCTTGCCAGCATAGTATAATTAAAGCCAGGCCATAAAAACTGTGCAGCCCTTATTATCTTTTTTATCGCCAGTCACCAGCAAAGCTGTTTGAGCCAATATAAGCTGTGTCTGCATAATCCTCTAACCAATAATATCGGCTAAGACGCTACTGAGGTGATTGACCGGCTTTTAAGTGGCAGGCTCATCCAAGTCATAAGTTCGACTTATCTAATGAACCTCCTGAGCTGGAAAATAAGCGGTTGATGCTTGTCTGATTATCCTGGCTTTAGCGTCTGATGGATTCGCAATTGATATAATCTTTCAATAAAGAGTGCTGCATTTGATTCAGGCAGACATTCAGACTTTACCATTTGGGATTAACTCGCTTATTTTCAGGCATAAAACAAACCGTGGTATAAAAACCAAGGTTTTTTATTTACGGTAATTACGAGAGATTTAAGGCTGTTGTAACTTTGCTTCTTCTGCGCAAATCGCCCAATAAAGCCCATCAAAACCGAACCGATAACCATACTGCTGCAGGTAAAGGCACTTCAGAAGGCATTGAAGTAAATTGAACCCAGCATTTAACTGTTTTGTTCTTTACCTTCTTTCAGAAGATTTCCATCACATAATTTAATACCCTTTTTTGCTTGTGAATCCCAAAACCAGTCAATTCAAAGAAATAATCTGTCCTGCATGACTTAAAAAAACCTTAGTCAAGGTACAGAATTCAGGAAAGTCACGCATCACCTTAGGATCACGTATTATCAAGTGAAAAAACCATAGGTAAAGTTCCAGAGAATAATGATGGTGAAGTAAAATCCCAAATCAAAATTTAAATTACAGATTCAGCCTGGGTGCCAAGAAATAAATAACACCGTTATTGAAATTCAGATATCCGCAATTAAATGGTCTGGTCGACAATCAGCATTAAATTTGTATCCGTTAAGATGTCAACGAGCTGGATCTGATGAGCTACATTGTATTTGCTGCAGCTGGAAGCGCCTTGACCCCATGTAAAGTCATCTGTGCCAACGCCTGTAGTAAACCATACCAATGGACCGGTAGGATTTCAAAAAGTAACTGATGTGTGCCTGGAATGTAGCAAGCGTTCACTGATACATCAGCCGACGAACAATGAAAAAAAAAGTAAGCATGTTTTCATAAAATTTTCCCTTCATGATAAAAAAGCAACCCGGCTTATCTTTTCATTAAGACCCGGGTTTTCCGTCTCTTGGTTCACACCAAAGGTTGGCACTCAGTTAATAATTTGTTGGGCAGCTCACCTTTGGAGCAACTGCTATATTAGAGGAAAAAAACTTTAAAACCATTGTACTTGTACATCAAGTCGCTTTTTTCAGCAAATTCGTCCACAATTAAGTGATTTTTTATGATGCTGACATGCAAATCTGGATTCATTTTTTTAAATAAAGCGATAGATTCCCACATGACGGGTAATGTGAAACATAATCCATATGCCGTCTGTACAAGCGTAAACCATTGATAACTACTCAAACCGCATCAACGCCGCCAAGGTGCCGATTACAGGAAACATACACAATTGTTTCAGCACCGAGGTCTGCGGTTGTCCAAGCACCTCAAAACGCACCACTTCTTGGTGGATCCAGTAATACTTTAGTGAACGCCCTGCGCCCATGGATAATCTGTCAGTTGGTCACCGTAAGATCAGCCATTTCAAAATTATGGCATTGTCCAAGCCATTGATCGGGCATATGCTGGCCATTAGCGACCCAGGATATCCCTTCGACACCAATCACCACTAGTGAACACGCTAGCCAATGGCAGGGTAAGTTTCCTAATCCACAAAATAGATCCATGAACCCGAATCCGTTTCCCGCAGCTCAGTAATTCAATTGCCTGGCAATCATTTATGGTTCGATTGCGCATTCCAACCTGAGTAAAACGCCCGGTGCAAATTCCAGTCTGAGTCCTTCCTCAAGAGCGTAGTGCACTGTGGTGCTTCTGGCCATAATGGACTGACAGTACCGGAACCGCCGGCTGCTGTATATCCAATAGATCCTTTGCTGACCATAGTTGATCAATTTTTGTTTATCGGTTTCACACAATGGAATCCCATATTGCGAAACCCAGTCTGTATTGGTGTCAATCCATGGCCCACTTCAAGTCTGTGCGATACGATTATAGGCTTCCCAGGCGGCATCCATTTGACAAAGCTGTTTCCAGACGCAAACCACCCGAGATCCAAACTTCAACATTGCGTGAGGCTCTGCAAGGTAAGGTGATCCTTATTTCGGCGGAAACCGACCAGAACCTTTTCTTTTTTGTCACATATCGACCACCCAAAGACGGGCTTTTTCGGCCGGTTAGCCCCATAATGTCCATTAAGGGAAGCCAACCACTGCTCAGGATAAGCTGACCAAAATGCGAAAAGTGTCCTTTAAAGGGTTGTCTGTTTTCAGGCTAATTGGGCTTCTGGAGACCATGTGCATTCAAACTGCAGCCACCACACACACCAAAATGCCGGCATTCTAGCTTCAAACGCGAAATCCACGGAAGCGTTTTTCCGACAGAAACCACTTTGGCTTCGTCATATTTTTTTATGCAGCCGGGTATAAGAAAAGACACAATTCTCCCCAGCCAGTGCACCATCGACAAAAAAACGTTTTGCCTTCAAATCTGGCAATGCCAACGACCTCTGAAAGACTCTCGAATATTGCCTGAACAGCTTCAGTAAGGGAGCCGTTTCTTGGATTACGTCGTGCCATTTGTCAAACCTGTTAAATTTGGATAGTCATCAAAAAAGTCCGGTTATACCATGGCACAACCGGACTTCCTTGATGAGATTATTAATTTTTGCTTCAACTGCACCTTGTTGGAACACCAAGCCCTTGCTGCAATTAACTTATCCATGCGCCTGGCAAGGTTTCCTGATACCGTCCATTCAGGATGGGCCATTGGCTCGGGCAATTTCAGCATATAAAGCTTTGGGCGATCTGATTCTCTTCTGGCAAGCATGTATTGACAGTATTACGATCTTTAAGCGCACGGCTGATGCTTTCCCGTAAGGTACAAACCATTCTGGTCAAGCCCAATTGCTCCGGTTGATAGAACGGATGTAAGCGTTCATGAACGTGTTTCATTTTTGCCTGTAATGCATTATAGCCGGCGGAATTAATTTGAATATAGCTCTGCCTGCGCAGAGTTGATTACCAGCCAGTTCATATTAACGCCAACGGATATTCTGGTTAACTTCGCTGAATCCTCTCCTCCGGCGCACTCGGTTGCGGTTGAGTTTTCACGCCCCCATACATCTTCAAAATCTGTCTGCGCTTTTCAGCGGCAGCGGCACGGGAAATAAATATTTATGGTGACGCAGGAAATCAGCATCAAACCGGCTGTACGCCCCATTAACATTAAAAATAAACGCAATTAGACCTTTCCTTTATTGAATGACTGGTCCGTCGCTTTGACTGACCGCTTTTTAATCTGGCAATTAATCCGGCCAATCCAACCTCCCCGTGTGTAGCCGACCACATTAATCCATGGGGCAGACCGCCACCTTTGACAATATAGTAACCGCTGCTCGCTTGCCTTCGACACCAATCCATCTGACAAACAGAATTCATTAACCGGACAACTTAAGCAATTTTCTGATAGGAAAAATCTTCAACAGCCCATAAACCCTCGGCGATAAAATGGCACTCGCCCACACCTATCTGCGAAAATATTATCACGCGCACGCTGACTGATTCGGCGGCGAACCGGATCCTCCCGGTGTCA
>Ga0163217_1023946_pt1 | contig 22708 bp, 19 predicted proteins | sample SynspAceP_FD_185933 | JGI IMG/M metagenome (GOLD analysis project Ga0163217, IMG submission 185933) | Saline lake microbial communities from Ace Lake in Antarctica - Synechococcus sp. Ace-P (PacBio error correction) | ecosystem: Environmental > Aquatic > Non-marine Saline and Alkaline > Saline ...
CAAAGAGAGAGATGTCAAATGTGCTTAGCGCGAGCTTTTTCTACTTCAGAGGAAAATGGAAAATAATTTTTTTTTTTTTTTTTTTTTTTTGGACCCCCCTTAAAAAAAACACCCCGGGGGAAAAAAAAAAGGAGCCCCCAATTGGTAAAAGTTGGCCCCCCCAGTGCTATAAAATTTAAAAATCCCCCCTTCCCCCGTTTACCCAAAACAAGATTTTGGCTTTTCAAGCCAAAAAAAATAGTCCCGATCCAGCTAGCCAAAACCCACCTGGCAGTGCTAAAAAGAAAATAAACTCCCCATAGTATAGAGTCCCGCATATTAATAGCGCCAGAGGTCCTTAATCGTCAAAAGCCTAGTCCTCCTCAATTACGCTTGTAGTCCATGGAAAAGATAAGCAAAGGCACGCAATTTTCCATAATAGCTTAAAAGCGTTTCCCACAATCTCCAGTGAAGAATAGCGGGTCATTAAGCCTTTTGGATGTAACCGAAAATGAGTCCGGTCCCATCAAATTTCCAGAGTAAGTTGGTTTTTCCAAGGATGGTTTTTTATTTGGGTGAAGTAAAATTTTAAGCAATGATACTCTTTTTTGCGACTTTGTTTTCCAAACTGATGTAATTGGAATTACCTGGAAGTAAGCCACTATTTTTAACTTAGGTGGAAAAGGTTTACTTTTTACAGAAATGATAATGCGTTATTTTTAGCCTTACCAAGAAATAATATTGGTTTTTATCTTCGTAATCGATTGGTATTGCCAAAAAAATAAAGATTTTAGCTTTTAAAGAATTTTAAAGATTTGTCCTTAATTTTGGGTGAATAACTATTTTCAGCTGGTTAAAACCCAAATATTATGCAGGATCAAGTTTCTGGAAGCCCAGACCTCCCCCCCTGTCCTTTTCTAGACTTGGAGCCAGTGGAAAGTACAATTTTTTAATCTCGACCCAGCCAAGCTTAGTAAAGAGCATGCTTTTAGCAAAAAAAGGGAAAGGATACCTCACTGCCCTACAGGAGCCCCTTATGGCAGATACAAGGTGAATTTACCGGTACGATCTCTAAGGACAGCAACATCGTAATTGAATCGATCAGAACCAGGGACTCAGTTTGGGTGGGGAGATATTAAGCAATCGGCTTTTTGTCCCAACAAGTTTGATGCCTTTGTTAGAGAAAATGAAGTTTTATCTTCAGATAAAGATCTTTTTGTGCGAGATGCTTACGCAGGTGCTGATCCGAATCACAGACTAAATCTGCGAGTGATTCATACTTTGGGCCTGGCACAATCTATTTTTGCAACAACATGTTCTTACGACCAAGTCAACAAGAACTCGCAAATTTTGAGCATGACTTCACCGTCAATCCCTGCGCACCGGAGTTTAAAGCAGAATCCTAAAATCGATGGTACTGAGACTGCGAAATTTCCGCATTTTTGAAAATCTTATTGCCAAGCGGATGATTTTGATTGGGGGTAAGGCTATGCCGGGTGAATGAAGAAGGAGAATCTTCTCGGTCCTAAATTATATCCTTCTCACGAAAAACAGATTTTCATGCATTGCTTCCGCAATGTGGCCAGGACGGGAGATACTGCAGGATTTTCTTTGGGCTTTCTGGGACTGGAAAATACACTTTCACTGATCCTAAACGTGGGCCTCATCGGGAGATGATGGAACATGGCTGGACTTCAGATTGGGAGTTTTCCATTTTCGACAGGTGGATGCCTATGCCGAAAGTGATGATCTAAGTCGAGAAAAAGAACGCAGAGATCTTTGATGCCATTAGATTTTTGGGGATCGATCGTGGAAAACACGCGATTCAAGCCAGATTCTAGAGAATAGATTAAATACTAATAAGTCAATTACGCAAATACGAGACAGCCTACCCTATTTCATTATACTCCCGAAATGCAATTCTACCTTCAATGGCTGGAATTCCTAAGAATATTTTCTTCCTTGACTGCAGACGCATTCGGAGTGAATACCTCCAATTTCAAAACTAGACGAAAAGCCCAGGCGATGATCATTTTATATCAAGGCTACACGGCAAAAGTAGCTGGTACTCGAAATTTGGGAATCATGAGCCAAATTGACTTTCTCAGCTTTTGGGGGGGGTTTTTTTTTTTCGGCGCAGCTTTTTCTACGCATCTCCAATCCACAGCCTACGCCACCCTTGTTTGGCGAAAAGATGGAAAATATTTTGGAAACAAATTGTATGGTTGATTAACACGGTTGGACCGGGCGCCCTTCGGGACTGGTCTAGAATGAAACTTAGCTATACCCGGCGATGATCTCCTGCAGCCCTTGAAAGGAAATCTTGAGGATGTGGAATTTAGCAGCATCCTGTATTTGGTTTTCCAAGTTCGCAGTCTTTGCCCAATGTTCTTCACTGAGATTTATTTGAATCCGAGAGCTACTTTGCCAATCCTGAGAATTATGACAAAGCAACGCCAAAAGAAGCTTGCGATTTCATTTGTTAAAGAATTTTGATCAGTTCAGATTTTGCTTCTGTTGAAAATTCCTATCGGAGCACCAAATTAATTTAAAAATTTATAAACCCAAATACCTGAAGAGGCCTACATAAAAGAATTGTAGGCTCTCTTTTTTTTAAGTATTGGGATTTAAATGATTAAACGCAAGTTTGATAAAAGTATGAATACTAAAATTGAAATAGTCATTCGATAAGAGATTTTCAAGGATAATTTTCACATTTAAACATCTATCGTGCTAAAGATTAAAGGAATAAAAAGTTATTTTTTTGTAGCTATTAAATATTTTTATCGCAGACAAAAACAATCCATAGAGAACAGCTGAAATATTAAACTGGCAAAGGGCACAATGGAAGGTAGAGTTCTATGATGCAGATGCGCAAAAGCAGTACAAATTTTATAGATCTTTCAAAAAAAGGATTTTATGATGGTCTTACTTTCCATCGAGTAATCCAATTTTATGATTCAAGCGGTTGTCCTGTCGGAAATGGAACAGGCGGTCCTGGTTTACAAAATCGACTTGCGAATTTAACTGGTGAGGAATCAGTATCATCGACCGGGTGGTTCTTTCTTGGCCCTGCCGGAAGAAAATACTGGAGGCTGCTTCAGTTCTTCATTTGTGCATAGCCCGTGATAATACTGCTCAACTTAGACAGAAATCACACTTGCTTCGGGAAAAGTAGTGGAAGGTCTAGATGTGATTGATGCAATAAAAGGTGGAGACATAATCGAGGAAGTTGCACAATCTTCGAAAATTATTCAACTTCAATCTTAAATGCTCTGGATAATATCCAGAGGCATTTTTTTTTTTACTTCAGTTCTTTCAAAACTTTCAAACTGGCAGCGTGAATCTTTGGAGCAGCTCAGGTCCCAAGGAATTAATCTCTCCATAAGGTCTAATTCTCGTTCTTGCTAAAGTGAAAGGGGCTTACATCCATTGACTTTTTGGGATAATGTTCCTACCATAGTCATTAGACATCCCTGCAAATTTTTAAACTGCCCAGGAATTTGAAACCTTTGTATTGCGGACTTCCCAAAGGCCTATTCCAAAGTCTCCTCCCTATTGGATTCTCGAATACCTCCATGGATAAAATCTCACAGGATACAATTTCGCCCGGTACAGGTGCACAAAAGTGGCCTGGCCCTAGCTTTCCAAGCAGAAACTTCAGATCGAATATGTTTCCACTTAGTGAAGCCCCTGTCAAAAATCCCAAGAAATGCAGCCAGATGAAAATACTTGAATTATCCATTTTCAATTCAATGGGTCTCTGCTCTTTATCCGTCAGTTTGGGAATTCTGAAAGGAAAACTGCAAACAGAAATCAGCCCATTCGTTTCCAACAGGTGATTTTGGCAAGTGCCTTTCCCTTGCGCTACCCACTTTTATCAGTATTCCTGCTTCAAATAAACTTTTTTGGAATAAGGATGCCTCCGACCTCCCATAGTTGGATGGGTAGTCATCAATGCCTCCTATAGCCCCATTCAAACAAATGGCCACTCACCTGACCTTCCCTCCATTAATACGCTATCCTGCTTCAATAATATCCAATTTTCCCACCATTTCTCTCCATGGAATGCGCAAATCTGAACTGACATTGGATTATTCTCTGCCCAAAGAGTTTCAGGATGAATTGGCCCCAATTCATAATTGTACGAGTGTTTGATTCGTTTTTTTGATCTAGAAACTTGCATGAATTTTCAAACCAGCAATCAAAAATCTGAGGATTTGCGCGTGTCGCCACTCAGTGGCTTTAGCTCTCCATTTCTTCAGTAAACTTGAAATAAGCCCAGGTTTTTTGAATTTGTTGTTGCTTGACTTACCGCGGCTTGAATCCCTTTTTGAACTTTGAGCCAGTATGGCGGGATGTTACATCCGGATTCATAATCCAGATTCTCCCCAAATACCCCAATAAGATCAGGCGGGAATGGCACATGATACTGGATATACTTACATAATCTAATTCAGGATTAACTTTCTAGAATCAATTTTGGCGAGTGGCAATAACATCGTCATTGCCAAAGCCGATCATATCATTACCACCAACGCCAATTTTACATCGGCCAGCATCTAAGACCATTGCTCTTAGCCACAAAGTGGATCAATACACTTTGAGCTGCTCGTGCTTATGAAACCCAGCTAGCCAGACCGCACCAAATTTAAACCGTTACCATTTCACGTCGTTGGTAAGTATCTCCATCTTCAGGATTGTTATCTGGCATCGGTCATTTTACATCACGCCCATGTTTCGGGAATTTCAGGGCTGATGTCGACTTTGGAGAAACCTGCCAGAATCTGTTTCTTGACTGGACCGGAGAGTAAGATCGATCCAATATCCATCGTGGCGATCTCTAAATTGAATACATGGGAATAGATCCAAGTCCCAGTCCAGACTGATTAAACATAATTAGGGCGATGGCTAATAGGTTTTTTTCATATTCCGAATGGACGAAATCTTGTAAACATGAAATAGCGAAATTACCTGTTTGATAAATTATTATAATGAATTATCTCCCTCCCTCCATTAAGTGGTGGCTTAACCAAATGGCCTCAGATTTTCGCTCGCTTACAGTTTTAATTTCGGGTTCAACATAAATAATTCAACCATAATTGCTTAGACGCGCGATTTAAACGAGCTTTTAAAGGTTTGGAATAGTTATTGGCTTCAAATTGTAGGGACAAAATCCCCATCATGAATAGAAAAAGTCTTTTTACTCCCTGATTTTCTTTAAGTCTACCCTTCTTTGCTAAGCACAGCGCTATGGAACCGCAGTAGGTTTAACGGCTGGGAAATAAGTGGTGGTGGCAGAACTTTGGGGATCTCTGCTGCACCAAGAATACAGGGGTTGGATCGGAATCAGTTTTAGAAGGGATTTTACAAAGTGATTTAACTTGAACACCACACTTTCTTTCCTCCTGAGAAACATAATCCGATTATTTCTAAGGCTTTTAATTTATTATTAATGGAGCTGGGGGTGTCCCTTTTGGAAAGGAAGCGAGTTCATCTACAAAGATGAGGTGAACAAAGAATTGGTTCCGACTTATGGTACAGTACCGCTGGGAGTGGATTTGATCGGGTGTGGAGCTTACTGTGGCTAACAACGGTCATCCGTCTCTAGATTATAAGGCCAAATGTAAATATTAGTGGTAGAAACTGAAGTTTTAAGTCTGGGCAAGTCGGGTCTCTGCTCGTATTGTTTTAGTAAAAAGTAAGGAGCAAAAAAAGAAACAGCGGTCAAGCAAGCGAGATAAAGCTAAAAAGTCTGGTAATTCATTGATCAAAATTCGGTTCGATTTTTTAAAAAGAAAAATTAGTGGCATTTTAGGCTTCGTAATAAGCTTTTCAATCAGATCTGTACCGCTTACAACTCCCTATTAAACGCATCGTGATTCGAAGTTCTTTTCTTGCTTTTTCCCTGCCTCACTTAGGAAAAAATTAGGAATTTCAGCTTCATAGCTCGCTTTTCGATAGATCATACAGAAAGAATAGAAGCTGATAACAGAAATGTTGAAACTCTCTGAGAAGCCCATCATGGGATATGGTACTAAGCCGTCTACAATTTTTTTATAACTCTATACTATTCCATCATGTTCATTTTCCCAAGACTAACAGCAATTTTTTGATTTGGATCTAGCTCATGAATTGTCATAGAACCAGGAACTGGTGAAGTGCCATAAATTTTATATCCCTTTGGTTCTTTAAACTTAGAGAGCAATCTATACGCTGAATTTTTCTTTTGAGTAATATTTAATGTAAGTCGATCCATTGGGAAGCACCTCGAGTTAACATAGGGGTTTTACACGCTGTATTGATTTGGCTTTTTCAATCCATGTACATCTTGAAATTCCAAAGCATCACAAAGTCCGAAGTTACTGCACTCGCGTTGTGGGGGCTTAAAATATCTTCCAAAACAACGTGTAAAGAATCTTGTACGCGCTGCAAGGCCTTTTTCGAATCGCTGAATTTTTTTTATTTTCAGAGATGAAAAGAAGCCAAGTAAATCAATAATCCCTGATCAGGTGTTTCCATTAAGTAATGCAATTTAAAAAAAGAACCTAGTAACGCCTTATTCGGCATAGTCCTAAGATCATTGTGGTGACTGGGATAGTAGTTTTTAACTTCACCATTATATTTCTTCCATCGCGAAATCTTGTGTGAGGCATTGTTAAAATTTAAGTTTAGTTTCAACTACAACCTTAGCTAACATTCTACTCCCAACGGGCTTTTAGAATATTTTATTCGGTACATAATTTCCCAATCTAAATAATTTAATTCTTTTAACAGTAGCTGTAATTTTTTTTTTGAATAAACTTGATTACGAACAAGTGAATCCCAACTGTTTTTTTATAATAAGTTCTTTAAAGTGAAAAGAATACTTTCCAAAGTACTGTCTTCACAATCTCTTATTGATAAAGTATTCCACTTCCCTTCGGCCCTATTAATGCAATGATTAAAACTAGAATTTGCAAACACAATATTACTAACTTTCCCGTACCACAGTATCTTTTAATTCACTATTCAAATAAAGGACTAGTTGCAAACGAGTCCCTCTGCTATTGAATAAACAGATCCTCGCCATTTGGTACTAATTCAATTTTTCAACCTATCATTGTAGGGTCACAACCCAAAAATGAAAAGTCATCAAAATAAAATATATAATAATCTCATCTTTAAATGTTTTTTTTTTTTTAGTCCTCCTGAGGGGTAACCTCCTATTCTAATCATTGTCCTATTAAAATAAAACCATTCAACTTCATTCCTAAGAACCCTTCGTTTCTCTCTGTGAAACCTCCGTGAACTCCGTGGTTAAAATGTCCTCATAGGCAAAAGACTTCCTAAACAGCCTAAATTGGTTCATCATCATCTTTCCTAGGAGATAAGTTTATCGTAGTTCCTACATCTAATTTTCGCTCTGAATGCATCTGCCTGCATCCGATTACTCTAGGATTTTCTATTTCTCTCAGGTTCACACTTTGGCAGAAGCAATAAGCTTGACTTCATTTTACAGGATAAGAAGCTCAATTATTACCAACGGCTTTCCAACCTTTTGAACATCGATGCAGGCATGTCAAAATCGTATTCCAATTTCCTCTTCTTCTTTTCGCTTTCAAGGAATTTTGACCGCTTACTTGAAGGCTGCTTTTTCAGTGGTGATCAATTTAAGATCAAGACCTGCTTATGGTCAGAATGAAAATTAAATTTCTTATTCGCTAGTAAGTTCGTTTCGATTTGGAATCTCTTGACATAATAAATTTTTAACTTCCACATCGAAGTATACGGCGAAATAACTGCCTGCTGATCAAAATTTTTTCGATTAAAAGCACTTCAGAAGCAACATATCTGTTGGTTAGTTCGAAGACTTTGTCAGCTCATAATCACCATTTTTGTAAGCAAACCAAGATCTTTATCGCTCTCCAAACGAAAATTCCCAATCATTTCCTCTTTCATCGGTATTCAATTCTACCTACAATTTGGGATGCGTAGTAGATTTCCAAACCGCTAAAGTCCGAAACACCTTCCATCTTTAACTGGGATTTTACGTACCGGGTATCCTCGTTAGAATAATTTCCCCCCAAAGCTGCCCTTCTTTGATTTCTATGGTAGCAAAATCAACAAATCAAAAACCTTTACTCGTGCTTTTGGCACCCTTGGGTTAGGAAAATGGTAAATAAGCTCAGCCTCTTCCCAAATTTGGATTGGCAGTGAGACTACATATGCTTGTAACCCTGGTGCCTTTAGTGGAGGTTATATTCTTCTATCCTCTCCGAGTGACAGCTAAAACTTTGGAAAACGCTTGGACCATTGCTCTTCAGACGCACCATCTAGGTAGATGAAATTATATACGCATTCGCTCATCCCCTTTCCTAAAGACCGCTACGTGCAGAAATGTCTTTTTCCATGAAGTTTCTCTCTTGGATTTTGGACACCATGTCAGATGCCGTCGTTTGCGGATCACGAATAATATCATCGAGATCAGGAACAATCAGCTACAATTCATCCTTTTTTAACTCAGAGCCTACACATCCATCAGCGCGTTTACATGAGCTTTTGCATTATTTGCTGCTACAAACGGTAGCTTCAATGGTAATCGAAAGTTCTGATTTCTGTCTTTCGCTCTCTTCCTTTGCCATATTTGTTAAACAGATTTTGGTAATAATTGTCGCAATTCAGTCACGTTCGAAGATGGTGGTTCACCTCTTCAAACTCATCCTGGAGTCGCTTGCATCAACTCAATTCTGCCTTAAATGCATGCAAAACTTCGAAATTCCTATTGATCTTAATTTCGTTAAGTCGGACTAAATCTTCTTGTACGATCCTCTTGTAAAAATCAGGCTTTGTAAGGATCCAATCCCTGATCGATCGCTAACCAAAACTGCAGCCCATAGTGGTACACTCTTCGATATCTCGGTAGATTCCGATTCTCGTAATATTTTTTTCAAGTGAGAAGAAAAGAAGGTTTTTTCCAGCAATTCAGCTTTCCGAATCTCCAGCTTCTCGCTTAAAGTAGCAGTTTGGTTTGGCTTGGTATTGTATTCCTAGGATTTCAATTTACAGTGATGAACCACTGGAGGAATCCTTCACAATTACGCAGGATTTTGGGCGAATAGAAACTTCACAGTCCGTTAAATGCATAGAGTGCATCTAATGGTCACAATCAAGGCGAACTCCCGAGCCAATTGAATCGCGATCTCACATCCTTAGCAGTATTGTCGACGACTTTTTTTGATTTTTATCTTTCCTTTATCATTCGCCTTTTAGAATAGAATCATCAGAGAATCGGTCGTCGTACCATAAGGAATTCTCTCTCTTTGATTATAGAGTTTTACTATCCCCCTCTTCAATCGTGCACGAACCTTAACCTTCCCCTCCTTAGACTTGGTTGTATTCTGTGAAATCAGCCATACCTGCCTGTAAAAGATAAAGTCCAGGCAAGATGTGGCTTTATTTTTTCCATTTTAGAATCTCAATTGGACTCCTTCGATCAAGTTCAATGAAATTGTTTGAGGAAGAATCTTTAGTAAGACAATCCTAACAGCAATTCCTTCTACCTCCTTGAGCTAAGAGCAATGGAGAACTTACGGTGTAGCGTAACAGGTTTCTCGTTTACGGTCCATCGTAGCTAAGTTCACTTGTCCGTCCGTTTGTTTGGATTGAATACTACTCTAATGCAAACTTAGTTAAATCGGCTTCATGGTATCGCGCAAGCAGCCTGTCTCGATCACCTGTACGCATATCACCCCGTTTGCCTTGAGTTTTCGATTAGCAGTTCTTTTTTGTCCAATATTGACAATGGCATCTCCAATCGATGCATCACCCATGAGGATGGTACTGCATGGGACTGACCTATGATGTTTGGCGACTTTATTGAATCGTCGTCATCCATCTCACTTCATCGCATGCAAGAATCCTTCGCTGAACGGCTTTAGACGCATCTTTCGATGGCTGGCACTGCCCGCTCAAGGGGATTAACATAAAGATGCCATAGTCCTATAAAACCCAATCCTTATACATTCCCCGATACTGGAGCTTGGCATTGTGCAAGGTTTTCCCTGAATCCTTGTGGCGCTTAATCTAGTTCTTCACTCAATGTATGTTTATTCCGTTTGAAAAAGTTTTCAGCTCAAAACCCGAATTGATTTTCTTTTGCTTTTTTTGATCTTTGATTTAAATTTATTGCTTGATTAATGGGGGGGGCAGCTTCATCCTCTTCCGTTCTACTTTCCTGTGGGATCTTCCAAAGCAAATCTTTTTCAACCTTCAAAAAAAAAAAAAATTTTTAATGATAAAAATTTGACGATCAGAGGGTGGTTTTTTTCCCATATAGAAAGACAGCAGATCCGGGATCTTAGTTTTCTTGTTTAGAATGAATTGGCCTCCAATCGAATGTCCTTCAACCAATGAAAGGTTCCAAACTCCTCAGGAGAGATCTCGCCTAGTCCCCTTAAATCGAGTGATTTCAGGCTTATTGCGCATTTATGAATTGCACGTTGTTCGCTCCCTCATCGGTATAGTCAATAGATGGCTTTCTTTTTCTTGTTTTCGAACTCGAAATAGGTGGGGTGTCCAGGATAAAACAAATGACCATTTTTCACCAGATCTGGAAAAACTGAAGGAAATAAGTCTGAATTAGCAATCGGATGTGCATGCCATCGACGTCAGCAAATCTGTTGCAAATTACAATTTTTTCGATAGCGGAAGACTTTCTATTCCATGCCTGATATTCCAGCGCATGTTGAAGAAGATTAAATTCTTCATTTTCATAAACCACTTTCTTTGTCATTTCAAAGCAGTTCAATGGCTTGCCTCGAGTGGAAAATACTGGCCTGGTGTTTGCACATACCTCGCGATTTGGGTGTCGAAACCTGAAGCCGAATGCACGCCTCTTGTCAAAATAACATGGTTTGTCCTTGGCATCCTCATTGGCTTTGGATCATCCTAATGGACTCTGGAATCCCTAATTTCTATTGTAAGATTAAGCTTTTTTTTGCCCGATTCGGTTAGCCAATTTTTTAATTCCTGAGATCTCTTTTCGTTCACGTGCTCTGATTGGAGGATTCGTTTCAAAAAGAGCATCTCGCTACCCGCTGGATTTTTATGAGATAATTATCCAGTGCGGTTTCACACGAAATCATTTACGAATGTTTTGCCGAAGGCGTAGGCCCATGCTGGCCCAACCCGATTGCGAGCCAATTAGTCTTAGTCCTGAGATTCGAAGAACGGGCTCTTGCACTCGTACTGCGATCGCAGCTACCGACGCTTTTGTCGAATATCCGAATGAGTCGTATCTTCTTTCCTTTATAAAAATTCACGATTGTTTTAAAACAATGCCTCTCGGAACGCATTGCCAAATGTGTACCCACCCCTGTGGGTGGTGTATTGGCCGTTTACGAAAGAGTAGTATCTTGCCTCCTATTGATTCGCATGGGTAATCGCCAATTTCGATATCGTTGCTTTCAAATGAATAATCGTAGCGAATAGACTCCTCATCCACCTTACTTGACAAAAGATCATGTAGCCACCGGTCCTGAAAAATACTTCTTTCCCATGGTAATTAATGGTAAAGTCCAGCATTTAAAAACGCGTAGTACCCAATCTGGTTTCGAGGTACTCAGGTATGAAAATGGTAGTTTTTTGAAAATTCCCCCATCTGGAGAAAAGGTGATTTTAGTAGCCATTTCGATCAGAGGTTTTTTCCGATGTGGGGCATCATTGGTTAAAAATCCGCCTTTTCAATTCCGCCACTTTGGTTTCACGCTTCACGGTAGCCTGTACTTTTAAAAAGTCCGAAAGAGCAAATTCACATGCTTTGGTACGCGACCCCGTTCAATCCAACGATTTTTGAAAATGCCTCCTGAATCATATTTACCACCCGTGTTATCTTGGATACGCAGTCAAGTGACTTTCCCAGAGGAATTCCACGCTTCCATAATCTCGAACTTTTCAACTTTGTGGTTCCGGTGATTTTCACATCGATCGTGGGCGACCAAAAACCCATGCATGTTGCTCATCAATGGAGTTTGTCGAGAATCTCTTAACCCATCAATAGTTCGCATCAATCATGGCACTGCATCCTCCAAGTTTACCGATATAGCATACTCCGCGGCGAAGTCGAATATGCCTCTCTCCAATCGAGAGATTTGATGCTATCTTCGGTATAACTCTACTTAATTCTGCCATCTTTTTTTTATTTATTCCTTAGATAGATTTTCTGTTAATTTTGCCTTGAATTTCCACCCATAATAATGAACATGCCAATAACCCAAATTTATTGAAAAGTGCAAGGAATAAAATAAAAAGAAGAAAATTGACTTACTAGCTGCTATTTCCTTGCTGATTATTGATCCGCGTGGGTGTAAAGAACGCATACACTTCGACTGATATTCAGAATTCTCCAAAGGAGTAAAACCATCCTAAGAAAATAATCCCGTGTAGACTGTCCCGCTTTATCGGAAAATGCTGGTGCAAGCCTCTGGTGCGGTTTTGGTGGTTTTTCAAGTAGTTTGGGGGAAGTAAACGCAGCCCATTCAAGATTACAAAACATCCCGATCATTGAAATAGGAAAAGGTTTCTTTTTGAGATTTTGTTGATCACCAAAACCATTGTCATCCATATAATAGCCAAACTGACTCAGCCATTGCAGAATAGAAAGTAAAGTAAAGAAGAAATAAAACCAAAAAGGGATAAGAAAATAAATCTTTTTCCAATCTATATAACATGGCTAAAGGGGATTGAATGTGCTAATATAACCGAATTAGTGCCAACACCCGAATTGGACTGTTTCATGTTCACTTTATGTTTTATATTTGACAAATTACTTTCGGAAAATCTTCAAAATATGAAAATCCAGAGGCCTTTGAAGAAAGTCTGAATGAGCCATGGGATAAAAATATTTTCCAAAAAGACTTTTTCAAATGCACTTAAAGAAGCAAATCTTCATTTCCTATTTTCTTCCATTATATTTCAACCTCAGATTATGTAGCAGACCTTTTGGCCCTTTTGCTTTGGTTTCGTTGGAAGTGTGCTTCTCCTTGCCTGTCAGCCAGTAAGCTTGATACCGGCAAATTTAAACTATGGAAAAATTGGAAATCTGATCGCTAACGGTTGTGAAGGATTGCGTATCCAAGATCTAGAAGAGTTTACAGCGAATTCAAAATACTTTTCCTAGGCGCCAATAATCAGGCTTGGATCAAAGACTTTTGGAAAGGCCAGACCGAGTAGAATTGGTTGATAAAAGCCAAAGTTTTTTTCTTTTTACTTCTCGGAGCAAGTATCCAGTGTGATGGGTGAAAATAGGGAAAAGAGAACGCTAAGGATTCTTTTTCGAATGAATCGCAATTAGCAAAGTATCTGAGGTAAATATTACACGCCAGAACCCATAAAGCAAAGCTGCAGCTTGCACCTAGGGTTCCAGCATTATTTTCCAAAGTCCGCTTTCTTAAGCTTTAGATCTTTTACGTAATAGGGGGTCAAATACTGCTTTATGGTATGCTCAAGTTTTTAGGCATCATGAATTCCCAATCCCGCAGAAATCTCCTCCAAAGTAAACTGTAATTGATATCCCAAATTCCGGGATTGGTCGATACAATCGCTTCTCCTAGAATCCTTTCTACTTCTTCAAAAACATAGGAAACTGGATTTCCAGCTTTTGCAGTAATCCACCAATAAGTGTGTGCCAAGCTCCTGCTCCGATCAAAGAACCAGCTTTCTGCTGGGTAAGCGCAATCATTCCTTGCCATGCTAGTTTCACGATTCCTTTTCTGCCGATGAGTTGTCTCGCAGACCGGCAGTTTTCTGAGCTAGCAGTGACGCCATTTCCATCGCGTTGCCTCTTTGAGCCTTTGAAAACTTGACCTCAAAAAGCAAGGCACTTCCAATACCTGTCCCCATGGTGATTGAAAATAAAGTTTTCTTCAGGATTATCTTTTCGCATCATCCGATATTTCCCCCATTGCCGCTGCAGCGGCATCAATTCTACTAGGTATAAAATTTCATGCTCAGGATATACTTTTTTCAAGTCCGCCTTTTAAGTTAAATCCATTTTAAAGAGGGTATAGCAGGAATCATCTAGTGTCGTGGTTCGTCTTTGGAGAATCAGACCTGAGTAGTCAATTCCCAACTTTTTGAACGGTGGTGGATATTTATCGAGGTACTTTTTTAGACTTTAAATGAAACAGGGAACCAAAGCCATGCTCATCGTCACGTATAAGGATGGTATCCTCTTTTTTGAAATTCTAAATCTCTCCTTTTTTTATCGACCAATCGCGAATCTTTAAATGGGTTCCTCCACAATCTACACCCAAAAAGTGTGTATCCTATTTTGCATATTAATTCTTCCATAGGTTTTGAATTTCAAAAAAGCAAAAGAATCAGTTACTTCCGCTATAATCGTCCGCCAATCTGTCCTGAAAATTTTTGAAAACTGCAGGACAAGAGGTGTATTTTTTTAAAGAAAGCGTCCAAAATTCCATGCATATTCTTGATTGGTTGTGTGGATACTCTCGGCAAGCCTTTGTCCGTCCTCATAATACTGGTGCAACTTATTGTCTTCAACTTAGGAATGGTTTCATGGAGAAAAATTCAAATAACATAATCTCTTCCTCAATCTCGGTGAGATATTGATCTAATAAATTGCAATGCTTTTGAATTCGGAGACTTTTGCTAATCGATCGATATCGGTATTCAAAAAGATTGGGCTGTTAGTCCTTGCAGCATTGCACACTCCAAGCAATCATTTTTGAAAAACTTCATCGTGATTTCGCATCAAATTGGGTTTCGCATCCAAGTACCTTAGGCTTTACTTTTCTTGAGCAAAGTCGAAGCTTCCGATTTGTCCGCAAAACCTGATTTGATTCTTTGTTAAAATTATGATATCAATTTCCACGGCTTTAATCTTCGATCAGAGAGATTCCATCAGGCTGAATCTTGAATTTTTTTTCTTGCCCTTAATAAAGTTGCCCGATTGCATTGCTTAAAATGCTTTTTTACTCATTCCCAAACAAGTCTTGAATTGCTTCTGGTGTTCGATTTATCATTAAGCGGCTAAAACCCGTTTGTTTTAGACATGAATTTTTCAAGTAATTTCTCTCAAGAACCTTCGTCCGAAATTTCACTCGCCGGGAGCTAAAAGCTGGAGGTCCAATTTCCCATCATCTCTTCGCTTTTTTGATAAAAACCGAGCGTTTTTCTCCCTATTTCTAAAGGTTGGAAAACCTCGTTTTTAAAAAAGTAACCCTTCAACATTCCACGGCTCTATCTACCAAAACTTTAATACCCTAGATCTGTTTCATCAAAAATCACCCGGTTACTTCCATGCCCTCAGCAAATTCAACAGGTGCATCCAAAGATAAAGTCTCGTACTTGTTCACTCCGATCAATCGATTTTGTTTTTGTGATCTACCAGATTTTGACTAGGTATTTTTCTCGGCTTGCACCATGTTTTTACCCATTTCGGCTTTTGGTAACCAGTACATCCTTCGGCAATACCCCAATCCATCAAAGCACCAAAAATCATGACTACTTTTTGGCTTCCAAAACTGCGAATCATCCAAAAAGCCAAAGGCATTTGGGTTACTGCAACCGGTCTATCTCGGAGTCCTGTGTTAGACAAAAACCTCCTTCTGGTCTCCTTCTTTTTCTTCACTCAGTTAAATTCCGCTTTGGTAAAAGTAATTCTTCACCTGAGCTCAACGCTAGGTAGGCTCCAAAGTCAGTGGAATCTATTTAATAGGTAAGGCTGGAGACAATTTCCGAGTTCTTTCATATTCCAAAGGTAGGCATAAATCGAGATTTTGAGGCCGCAAGAATTAATGACAAACAATGTCTGTTAAAAGCCATTTTAAAAAATTGGATTCGGAATTCGATCGACCGCTAGCTTTTGGACCTATTCATCCGCTTCAAAAGCATCCGAATAACCCAAATATTTGTTTTGCTCGTAATCACCTAACTTGATGAAAAATATCGCTGTAATTCGGTTCTGGAAACTATGGGGAAATGGGTATAGCCCATCTTTTTTTGCTCAATGGGACACCGTGTTTCATTGATTGTTCAATCAAGATGCACTTGATTGTGCACTCCAGACCATTGGTAAAATATGGATCGGCAAGTGGCCAAAGGAGTAACTTTTCGCCGAAGAAAAAACAAGTTCACTAAATCGAAATTCATCATTTACGGCCTATATAAGAGGAAGGTGTTAAAAATGCCGGATTTTTGGTAGTAGAGGCCGCTACTGAAATATTGAATTTAAGCCTAGAGCTATTCCGTCAAATCGACGCATTTCAGCTTCTGCCTTATGTTTTTAGCAAGTAATACTTCCTCTATTTCGATTACCAAATCGCTGCAGTGACGAATCGTCGCAGCTCAGGTCATCGAAATGCATTTTATGAATCCTGTGCCGGTGATGAAGTTAGTCGCGGTTATCCGTGGCTAATGCACTTCTGATGAAGTCACTAATCAAACTCATGGGAACTTGTCTAAGGAGTCGCTAGGGAAGGAGCCTGTTGGAAGTAATGACTATCCAGGCTTTGGTCGCTAACCGAATGCCTTTGCCAATGATCAATGAAGGCAATCTATACCTTATTTGAAAGGGGTAAGCGGGCCGGTGCAGAAATCGATCGGTGATGAACTGGGATGGCACAATCCGATGGGCACTCAATTGGCTGATTTTATAAGGACTGGATGTTTGTCTTTTCGATTCTGAAAGTGCTTTCATGAAAAGGTTTCCGGTAATCCTAAATATGCTCCATGCCCACCTTTTAGTAAATATGGTAACTGTGGCTTACAAAGGAATTAAATCCAGGTGAAGGATTCTAGTCAAATACACCTAAAAGGCAGCAAGACCAGTAATCGTTGCTTGCTCCTCGTTTTTTCTAACTAATCAAAATGGCATCTCTCGCGAGTAATCTGGAATATCGGTAGTGGGCAAACCTACTCTCACTAGAAAAAACTTGCTAAACATTACGGCTGGAAAGCTGAATTTGAAGCTGTAGATGTAACCCAATTATTTAGCTGATTTCTATGGAGGATATGGGGCGATGCGGCTTTTTTCATGCTTCAAGTCTATTTTTCTAAACTCTCGTTTTATCAAATTCAAAAAAATCCAAGAAAGTCCTGTCTCTACAGTTCAAGATCGGACGATCTACGAAGGATGCTTATATTTTTGCGGCTAATTCTTTATAAAAGTAAGCTTCTCACTGAACGCGATTATTGGAACTCAAGGAATTGTTTGATAGTATGATTGCCGCATGTGAAGCACTGATGCTTATTGATTTATCTGAAGGCAGATATTCCGAAACTTTGTTAGGCCAAAATCGAAAAGCGAGGGAGAAGCTATGAGACCACCAATGCGAATTGATTAATCTCAAACACTTAAATGAGCATTATGAAGAGTGGATAGCCTAATTATTCTGAAAAGGGAAAATTGTTAATCATCGATGTGAATCACCCTTGATTTCGTGGATCGTACAGAGGATTTTTCCATGATACCGTCAACCAAATAGATCGAGAGGATTTTTTGGCTTTTTTTTACCTAATCAAAATATAATTTTTCTACAGGTAGAAAAAACTGTTCAAACAAATGCCGGAATTTTAAAATTCCAAAAGGCATAATAATCCAACATATTGGAATTCAACTTTTCTACTTTTGCGCCTCAACATTTTAAAATCATCGCTTGTTGCTCTTCTTTGGGATTGACGAGTAATTTGATCCAAGCCGCTGAGTGAGCCGCCTGTCATCAGCGTTTTCGTAGGGATAAATGTCGAAAAAATCTTGTACCGCGTGAAGCCTTGATTGCAAATCCATTTGAGCATCCATTATAAGCGGTAAAAGCTTCCAGCCTGGACTTTCCCATTTTGTGTGAAATCAGAGGTTCGGACGGCTTTTCCCAAAACAAGCTTGTTGGAAAAAGGAGAACCGTTCAAATACGTTCTTTTGCATTCCGCTTTTTGAGACAATTCCTTCTGCAAAGTCCCCCGACAGACAGCTTTACACCTCGGTAAATTGGAAATTGAACTCCAGCAATACAATCGAACGGAACGAAATCAATCGATATCGATTAAATGTAATTCATTCGTCCAATGATAAGATTCGTTTGAATTCTTCGAAATCGAATTTTAGCTTTTTCCAAAGCAGCGGCAATATCGCATTGGCCTCCCAATCCTCAAAGATTTCATAAGCCAAGCTTCCCCTTTTGATGCCAAAAGACGGAATTAACTTTCAACTCAAAATTCTTGGCTCATAGTCCGACTTGACCTTCTTCTAAGAATTAGGTCAGCTGGTCGAGTATCAATTAATCCATGGATTAAGATGTTCTTTCCGGAGAATGTCCCAAGTAATGCTCGTCGAGTAATTTTATTTCCGGTGGAGAATTGAATGCCCGCCCAATTCTTTTCCGACCTCCATTCTTCAAGGGCCGATCATGCTTAGCGAAGTCGGTTACGATCTGGGATTTTTGATATAAGTAATAGATATGGTTTATCAGAGGTTCAAAAAAGAAATTGAAAAGCACCGTACGATTCCGCGCTCAGACACTTCTATTGCGAGCTTGAATCTTCCTTAGCTTGATGCAGCAAGTAGTTTCATCTGCTGATAAATTTGAGACATCTTGGCAATATCTGTCTGACTGTGGATTGGCCGCGAACAGCTCGACCCAGTGAATTTTGCCTTTTGTCCCTCCGGCTTGATCAATGCACTTCCGTTAATGATGTGGCATAAGGGCAGCAAGCCTGGGTTGTCAGTAGTCTTATCTTTCATCGCGATCCGAGATCCAATCGTCGCGCACTCTATTTTTTTACCTGTCATTATTTTTAGTCTCATCACCAGTGGTGATTCGTTCTTTAAGCTTCCCTTTGAACCGGGGAAAGTAGTACGCTGGCGATATTTCGTGCCGATCCAACACATGATTAACATGGAAAATCACGAAAAGGATAAGAAATAGCCTTTTATTTTTTTGCATAAGCTATAAGCCGATGGATAGTTCAGGTGCAAAATTCATTAATTTGAAAACAATGAGCTACCATTTCAGCCCCATATTATTGGGTCCTCTATAGTAGAAACTCATAACTTTTGGTGAAATGTTTTAATGTTTTATAAAAAGGAAATTTAACCAATGACATTAATAGCAACTTTTTTTCATGTATAAAGATTAATAAGCCCCGCAATCGATCTATCCAGTATTTTGGAGATTGAATGATCCAGAATATGATTAGAAGCATGATCAACATCATTCTTGAAACGAATATTCAAGGAGCTAAAAGAGTTAACCTTTTTTATGAAAAGGTCGATTTTTATTTCGCATAAAAAAGCGGTGGGCCACAAGGCTAAGCCAGCATGAGCCTATATCGGTGCTTTAGGAACCAAAAAAATCCTTGGAAGAAATCGATTAAATCTGGAAAACTCAGCAGAGTTGAATTCCAAACGTCCAAGTTAAACTTGAATGGTATCGGGAAATTGAGCTTAGTGATTTCCTTCGAAAAATTATAAACCAAAAACCTTCTAAAATAAACTCTATGAAGCAAAAGCTACTCTTGCTAGCAGTATTCTTTTAGTTATTTTTTTCAACTGCCTCTTCCGGGTCATCTCCCCTCTCGCTAGAATACAGTCATTGCGAGATCCCTGTTTTGGAGGGGGACTTTTCCTCAACGTCAGATGGTCTGAAGACTCGCAGAAATATACTTTTTTTTTTTTTTTTTTTTTTTTTTTTTTTTTTTTTTTTTTTTTTTTTTTTTTTTTTTTTTTTTTTTTTTTTTTTTTTTTTCACAGTAATAATTCAAGAAAAAGACCCAGCGATTCACTCTCAGCCTCGATATCAAAAACCTTGGCACAACCATACCAAAGTACAAATGGTCTGAGGGAAAATACTTGGTGGAAAGAGGTTGCCAATTATTCAAAGATCGTGCTTTCCCGGATTTCAAAGAAGAATCAGAAACTCTTTTTGGAGGGAAATGAAGTCCGGAAAAGTAAAGCACCAATTTTTAGATTTGGTAACAGCGATTTTTCCAACACCAACCATTTTGGGCGACGGAAACGAATCGCCTTTATTTCTCAAATAATATTTTGTCCTCGATGAACGACCAAAGCCTGTAAAAAAAGGGTCACTCAAGATTCTCCACAAGCTCTACTCCCACTCCAAATCTCACTTCATCCACAGGTGCAGACCCCCGATTTTGTGGAAGCTTGAGAATTCTCGCATTACTTCAAGTAGTTGGCTGAACGTGCGGAAAAGACCTAACTGGGCGAAAAGCTTATCGAGAATCAATTGTCGGATGAAGACGAAGAAGGAATTCACGGCTACTATAACCTCCGGCAAAAATCCTGTCGGGCTTCAAACTTTCTCCTGATGGGAGATATGCACCTTTTTTCAAACTACAAGACAGAAACAAATAAGGCCTACGCGAAAGTTCCGACTATGTAGCCGCGTCCAGGCTCATACTGAGGAATTTTGAATTCACGTTCAAAAGTGGGTACTAAGGCCCTACCAAAACTGAGGATTGGAATCCTATGATCTTTCAGCGTGAATACGGTCTATTTTTATCAAGTGAATCGAATCTCGGCGGAATAAAAAAGAATCTTCCGGATTATGTGGAAGACTATCCCGGATAAAACTTTGGGAGGAAAAGTCGTGGAAGTGATTTTTTGCAGGTCCATTCTTTTCTCCAGATGGAAAAAATGCAATATTCAAGTGAGATCAGTAGATAAATAAAGATCGATGGATTTGCAAGGGTGGATTCTGAATTCTGGGGCTTTAGAAACTTTAGATCGACAGCGAGATGAGGCTTGATTTCGGGCCCTGGTATTGGTTTTTGGTCATTCTCTCCTGGCTCTTTTGTGATGGTCCCAGATAATGAGCCATCTATTTTCAATCCGAAGAAACTGGCTATTCGCACCTTATTTGGCTAAATACTCAAGTACCGGAGCGAAAAAGCACTGTACCTCAGGTCCTATGAGGTTTTTTTGATCCCTTCATTTCAAGAGATAATAAGTCTGGTATTTGACGACATCCTGAAAGTTGATCCCGGCGAAACGCCACTTTTTATGCGGATGCCGCTTATGGGTGGGAAGATGGAGAAGTTGGAACCACTTTGACTGGAAATATGGAAGTGAGCCTCTCCCAGAAATGAGAAAAAATTGGCGATTTCTTTACTCATACCAGTATAAAACCTAGAAGAAATCTACCTACAGCGAAAATAAAGTAGGCGCCTCTTCAACTCAATTGACTTCAGGTCAAAGTGGAGGAATTATAAAGGCCATAATAATTGGAGAGATCGCACAGCTAGTCCACTTTACTGCGAAGATGGGGCGCAGGTTTACGGCTCGGACTTTAACACCCCGGATCCAACTAAGAATAATGGCGCCTGCGGTCTTTTTGTCATGGTGCCGGCTATTTTGAGAATGGTCCACAAATCGGTGGTAGGTTCCTAAACTTTAGAGAATACTATGTTTCCCATTTATTGACGGACATGGGCCTATACGGTACTTGGATTATTGATTAGTCGAGGATCTGCAAAGGCCTATGGCCGGGATTGGGCGACGTGGAATCTACCGACATATGGGAGGCAAAGATCTTTCTGACCAAGTCGGATGGCGCAAATTTTCTTAGTAAATTCTCAGGGAGTAGATGTCTGAACGCATCGGTATCTATGGTGGAAGTTATGGTGGGATTTATTACCCTGATGGGTTTATTTACAACTCCTGAGGTAATTCATATCTGGTGCAGCTCTTCGATCTGTGACTGATTGGGCGCATTACAATCATGGCTATACTGCCAAATATTTCTCAACCACTCCCGAAGATGATCCCTATTTCCTCCGTAAATTCGTCTCCGATTTATTTTGCTGAAGGATTGAAGGGAAATCTTTTGATGGCCATGGCATGGTGGATGTCAAATGTTCATTTTCAGGTGTAGTTCGACTTTTTCTCAGCTGATTGATCGAACTTGGAAAAACAATTGGAAAATGGGCGATTTACCCCAGTAGACGATTCATGGTTTGTAGAAGCGCCTAGCTCTTGGGCAGATGAATACAAACGAATTTCTAAATTTATTCAAGACACGCATACTTGAAGATTAAAATGAAAAAATTGGTAAGCCTCTTTCTAAAATACCTAATCCTTCAACACGGGTTACAATATTTTCTTTTTTCTCCTGTGGATGAAAAATCAAGTAGCTGCCAGCTTCCTATTTCAAGAGAAATCTCAGATAAAAGCCATGGTGGTTTCCGCGAGAGAAGAAGCTTTCAGCGATCGGTTTAGCATTATTCAGCAAGGTTGGGAAATGCTTTGATGCATGATGGCCACAGAAGCTGGCTTTGGCCGTAACCTACCCTTTTGCCGGGACATTTGGGCGGTGGCGGTTTTATGGTCTATCGAATGGCTGATGGTAGTGGTGGGTTCGATTGACTATCGGGAAAAAGCACGCTGGAGCAGCCTACTTCGTGATATGTTTTAGATGCGGATGGCAATGGGTAATTCCGGGCTAAGTTACTCAGGGTGCTATGGCATCAGGAGTTCCAGGAACTATTTGTGGAATCTTTGAGGCCGCAAGGCGAAATTTTGGAAGCTAAACCCTGCAAGCCTATCATCGGCAGCCGGTTTCTGGGGCGGGGAAATTTTTTGGGGGGAATTGGCCGAAAAGGGATTTGGTGGTTACTCCAAGACAAGCAGAACGCCCCTTGAAAGGCATGAGAAGAAAACATTCAATTGAAGTTGAATGGCGGTCTGATACATTTTCTGGAAAGGCCTATC
>Ga0163217_1041688_pt1 | contig 22699 bp, 23 predicted proteins | sample SynspAceP_FD_185933 | JGI IMG/M metagenome (GOLD analysis project Ga0163217, IMG submission 185933) | Saline lake microbial communities from Ace Lake in Antarctica - Synechococcus sp. Ace-P (PacBio error correction) | ecosystem: Environmental > Aquatic > Non-marine Saline and Alkaline > Saline ...
AGGGAAGGAACAATAATATGAAAAAATCCCCAATTTAAAAAAATTTTTTTCCCAAGAAAGGAAAAAAGGGGTTCCCAAGAAAAACTTAAACAATCCCGAATTCACCTTTTTGGGGAAAATTGTTTAAAATTTCTAAAAAAAAACAATGGGCGAGGGCTTAAAAACTTTCAATCCTTTTTTTTTTGAAAAACCTTTAAACCCAAAAAACATACCATGAAATCCGATTATTAAATTTCCTTTTTTTTAACAGCCAATCCCTTTTTTTCCGTAAGCCTTGGGCTTTCCCCTTGACTGCAACAAAACTTCTGAACAAAGTACCGAGTGAAGAAAAAGAAGGGTCCTAATACCATCTTTTTGGCATAACCTGGTACTATGAAAAAAATATGAAAGATGGGGACCCTAGCTCCTAGAAAAAATGGAAAGCTAAAGAACTATACAACTAATAAATTCCAGTCAAACAAGCAATCCAAATTCCTATCTGATATGGAAGTAGATCTTGGAACTGAATCTCTGGACACCGACCGGAACAATGCAACCTTCAAGTAAAGCCTTGGGGCCTCTTGGAAACCGTCCAATACTGAATATGGTAGGAACCTACAAAGCGGCGAAGAATTTCCATCTTGAAAACTGGGCCTGGAGTAAGCCTTGGTAAATAATTTCAAACTGAAGAACCACCAATCCTGTCGCCAATCAAAACTAATACAAGGAAATCTCATTCGAAAGGTTTTCCTGGAGGCGAAGGAACCAAAGTCCAAAATATCTGCCATCCTATGCAAATGTGACTTTTGGTCCCAACGCTTTTTGAACAATGATGGAAAAGCTTCGACTTTGGAACTCGGTGGATATGCTTGGTCTGCGTCTCGGTTGGCAGAGGAAAAATTCGTCTACGATACGCCCAGTGAGACAAGCAAAAGATTTATGAGAAATCTAATATGTACGCCTTTCCTAACGGCCGTTATGGAGTTTTCGAGCAGAAGAATTGGAGTGAATGATTTCAACCTCTTTTTTTAAATTAATGAACCTCATGAAGTATTTGAAACAGGAAAAGGGCCCTAAACTTAACGCGACTCATTTCAGCTTTGGACTGATCTTTAGATAACCAACCACAATGAAAAACTTTGAACCAAAGATTTTTTACGCTAAGCTTAGTCCTTAAACTTCTCGTAGGCAACATTGAGCTACGCTCAGAAATGTCATCGTCGATGCAAATAAATCCTACGACTAATATCAAAAGTCAGTCGAAGTCAATGGCGCTGGCTGGGATGTAACTTATGAAGGAGGCTCAGCTCAGAGGTAAAAGTAGCAGCCTATCTTGGAGTCCATGAACCAATCAAGAACAACGTATTTGTGACTTTGGGGTGACGTTCCCTGAAAATCTTCTACGAGCGGAAACCAGTAACAATAGCTCTTGGAATAACAAAAGCAAAGGCCTTATCAATGATCACTGGTCCGAGAGAAAGTTGCGCTTTCAACTTCCGAATAGCTCAGGTTTCACATTGATTGTAAATATGTTTCCCAATATTGGAAAACGGGTTTTGAAAGTATCCTGCAGGAAAGATCAGTGGCTTCATCGGATCAATGGAAAATCTGAAATATTCAGGCCTCTTCTGGTTCCTTGAAAATTGAAATTGGGTAAAAGGTAATGTCATGCGCAGGAGTCACCAGTTGGAAATGCTGATATCTCAAATGTGACTGGTATGTTCAATTACAAATCTACCAGTGGCTCGCCTGGATTGCTGAAAATGTAGGTGGCGAAATTGATGTCACTTTGACTCCGGCAATGCCCGATTTAACCTAATATCGGAAAACCTTAGGCCGCTGAAGATTCACGCTCGGGAAATATCAAAAGCTGAGAAATGCCGGCTTGGGTGGACAACCAACCTCTTTCTCCGGCACTTGCAGGCTTCCTTCAAAGTTCAGACACCTTCTTGACTTAAAGGCTTATAAACTTTTTCGCTTAAAGCTTCTTCAAGGAAACGTCAAAATTGGTAATGTCAGCAACGGGCAAATCTTTGGAAATGAACAACGTTCCTGGTCCTTGGTGCAGGGAAATATTTCTGTCAGGAAACATTTACAATCGAACTAACAAACCACCAAGCACTATAAATCGAAAACCGGCCAGTTGAATCAACCCTGGCCGTTTTTTAATGATTTTTTTTAGCCACAAAGGATCCAAGGTTTCGCTAATAGTTTACAAGAAATCAAATCGGTTCATCCCTACCTGCGGTAGGTAAATCTTGGAATTAGGTTATTTCTGTGCTTTCCCTAAATTTATTAAAAAAGGACTCTACTGCATAGTAATTTCAACCAAGAAAACTTCCACAAAGCAGTATTACGTGTTCAGGCATCGGTCAAATGAACACCTGTCCAACTTTCATCTAGTCTGGTCTGAAGCTAGTCCGATTTGCTCTTATTTGTTCCTTGTCCAGTTTTGAGCATTTTGCTGATTCCGATCTGGGGTAGGTTTTTGCTAACGAAAAGAAAATTAAAGTCACTGCGGAAAATCCACGATGAAGATCGCATTTTCAAAAAGAGTAAATCCCGCAGAACTATTAAAGAGATAAAAAAAAAATAGGTAGTACGTAAACGTTCTTTTGTAGCGTTGGTATAAAAGCCTGAGCTTTTAGGAATCAAGCTCATCTGTCAGAAAGCTTAAGATTTGATTCGCTTGCGAAAAAAGCAGGAAACTGAACCAGCAAGTCCCAATCCCAAATCCCATCAAAATCTGCTCGAACTATACCCGGGATTCCTGGGAAGATCCCAATTGAAGATTTCCAGATTAATATGATAGAGATAATGCATCCCAAAAATCGGCAAAACTACGCCATAAGGACCAAAATCAATTGTTCCGTTCTCTTATATAATCGACGTAATTCTAATCCTTCCAATATTCTTAAGTTTATTTTTCTATGGCCACTGCTAATGCGTTGGGCTATCGAAACATGCCGCACCGGAACAAAACCTTCGCAGTTTAAAAAACCCCTAAAAAGGTTAGCTACTGCCAACTGCCCCATGCGGAACTACTCTATTCTCACCTTGACATCAAACTACTCACCGGTCTAGAAACGCAGCAAAGCACATATCCTGCCGCGATTTCTTTTTCACTTCGACCAGCATCCTCATCCAATTTTCACTTCTCCAACTAAATCCAGCTTTTTTCCCCACGACAGCGGTGCAAAGCCCACTTTGGCAGACTATAAGGCATATTCAGGTCTTGGGCGAGAACCCGATTCAAGAATAAGTTTTTGTCCTGGAAGCAACTGTGATTAATGTTCTTCTCCTTCTAGCTCAACGGTTAAGCCTCACGAGTCAATCCTCCATATCACCACTTTGCAGTTCTAGCTTCATGTGCTTTATCAGCCGCAGCGAGTAAAGAAACTTTCCCGATGGATTTTATCTTTGGCCCACGCCGAATTTGACCCAGCACTTCAAAGTGTTTGATTCCATAATTCCGTCCGGACCACACAGTATGAAATATTCGGTTACAAAATCGGTTTCATTCTGCGCCTTTTGTACCAAAGGCTGAATAGTTTCTTTGGTCAATCTACCCCTTAATCCAGTCCAAAGAAATCACAAGAGGGGCTGACCTCAAATTGGTGAAGCACGTGAGTCTTTCAGGATTTGGGCGACCACTCAGCTTTTCTAATTCCTTTTTGAAAATAATTTGGCGCCTCTTTCTGCTACAAATAAGAGCAAAGTCACTTTTGACTTCGGCTCATTGACCAAGAGATTTCAAAAATCGCCCATGATTGGGGTAATTCCACTTCGCTCCAGCTACGCAAGAAAAATGACGTTGATTTTTAGGAATGAAAATCAAGCTGGTAAATTCCCCATTGGGGCCAAACATATTATGTTTTTACCTGGAAGATTTTTTTCCCATTGAAGAAAATTCGAAAATAGTCCTCCGTCTGACACCGTTTCACCTGAGATCCCAGGATAGGAATCTACAAAGGGGAAGTACAAAGACTATATGATCGGACGTTGGTTCTTTTCCCTCAAGAGTCAAGATCACAGTCAAAAACTGTCCTGGCTTGTATTCTAAAAAAATGCCTCCGGCTGCTCAAAATACAGAGTCACTGTATCTGCTGTTTTGACACCTCCCTCACTTTCAGTGGTAAATACGAATTGGTTTTTACCTCCTCCTTCTTTTTTCTTGAATAAATTAAACATTCGGAATCCTGAGGCTTTATCTTTTTAAAATCTTTTACAAATTAACGCCCAAGTTGACATAATCGGTTTGGGACTTTAATTAAATTTGATATGATTAACTACGCGAAGTCCAAGGTGGTTCGGAATTTTTCGTTAAAATGCCTGATTAAGTGAATTTTCACCCAAGTTTTGCCTTCAAAAAAATTAACTTTGAATCCTGAATACCAATAGAACAAATCAAATGAATTAAAATGCACTGACCGCGGTCCACTTTCCCTGTAGACGGTGATAACGCTGGCAAATACTGCCCCACTTCCGCTTATTTTTCTGAGTTTTGCCTTGATCAAATACCGAGTGGGCAAGTGGAAGTGGAGTACTTTGTTTGCCTTGCGAGCTGCCACTTCCTCAGCTCAACGAGCGTTGATCATTCACTTTTTACTACCTTCGATCGTGGTACTGGATTTTTTCTTTGGATGATGCTCAAAATCAAAGACACTGAAAAGGTTACGAAATCACGATGTAAAAAGCCGTTGAGTATTTCCTGAAAAGAAAAAATTTGAGTTCTGGGGTTGGGATCCTTTTAAAGAATTCATCATTTTTGGTCTTACCTCACAGACATCAAATAATACAGCAAACACCATTGATGCTGAAAACAGGTCTTGCTGAAGAGATTTTCCCGTCATCGAGGAAGTGATGGAGATCTTGCATGATCTTGCTGAGGATTGGAAAGACATCCCATGCTGGCAAAAACCCTATGGACAGCCGGCATCCCCTACTCGTCCTAGGGGAGAAATTAATGGTTGTTCGTAGCTCGCCTAAAAGTCAGATTGGAATTACCTGGGCAGTTCCACTTCGGCTGCAAAGTTTGGTGGTGGCCACCGGGAATAATGCAACGCCATCACGTAGCTTATCGCAAGTATTGAATTTGGAATGGTTTCGCTTTCAATTTTTGTGGACCCAATACTTGGGTCTTGGAGAGAAGCTACCCGACGACTCAGATTGAGCAATTACGATAAATATGGCAGCAATTTTGATGGGTTAAAACGAATCAATACATTTTGGCTAGAACCTTTCGAAAAGCGTTTTGGCAGTATGTGTCCGATGAGTTATTTCAAACAAAAAATCAAGGAAGTGAAATCGGTTTCTTCCGCCATGCCACATAAAGTTCATCCTATCGACTTCGAAAAATGCTGAAGGGAATCTTGGGATTGCAAAATGCTTTATTGGAGCTTTTAGCAAGCAAAACTCCCAAATCTCCAAGACTACAGCGCGAATTTGACAGATAGTACAGTTCTCCGGATCATCGGAGTCGCCAGCTAGCCCATATGTTGATTTCAATTGGAAATGCGCTCAAGAAAGGCCTTGGTAATTGGAACTCAACGAAGCTGCAATCCATGCAGACTAGAAGATAACTGGGCGGTAGTAGCAGAAGCAATTTCAGACGATTTTGAGAAAGAGGCATTTCCAAAAGCCTTATGAAAGCACTGAAAGATCTCACAACCGAACCAACACTAAAATCACAGCAAGAAATCGATCGCTACCTTTTTTCAGGGATTGGGCAAGTTTCTGATGCCACAAATCAAAGAGAAAGCTTCGCAAGATTACGCCCTTGGAAATTATACGGGAATTTAAAGTACGCCCGAGGAACGATTTACTAAATTCTGCAACCCACGCAACCGTTCGTGTCTCCAAGCACTGTTCGTGTCTCATCGAACGGTTTGTAAAATGAATAGAACGTGAGTGGAAGACACTCACGTCGGCATCGAAATCCAAAATTAATCCATACACTGTCTCTAGAAATCGGTTTGTAAAAATGAAATTAAACGTGAGTGGAGACACTCACGTCGGATCGGTCATCTACAATTTGGAATTCTGTTCTCCATCGGTCCCCGTCTCTCCGCCCTCGTTCGGCCCTCGTTCGTGTCCTCGTCTATCCCGGCCGTCGTTTCGTGTCCCACGAACGACTTATAAGGTGAAATAGAAACGTGAAGTGGAGATATTCAGCGTCGGCATCAGCATTGAACACCCACCTCGAAACGTGAGTGAGACACTCCACGTCGGCGTCATTATTTTACCATTGGTATTCTCTCGCCATTGTTTCGTGGTCTTCACGAAGCGATAAAATCGATAGTTTTAACCTATCCGTTCGCCCTATATGACTTAAAATCAAAATTAATCCCATGACTGTCTCATAGAAATTGTAAAGAAGAAAAAAGGATAATCTAAGGGGTCATTGGAAAGACATCCATTTTTTCCTACATGGGTTATTATGGATATAATCGAGTTTTTGATAAATGATTTTAAGGCGTAAATAACCTCAATCCCTATAGGAGTCCCTTTTCCAGAATTCCCATAAGATTTATTGGCCTTATCTACTTTGAAATTTTCTAAAAAATCAGGATTGATATTCCTTAGACCTTTTCCCAAGAAAACCATGACGATGTGAATTTTTAAAAAAACTAGCAATGGGGCAAATTCTTAACCATTACATTTCTAACATTTCCCAAATAAATGAATGGTGGTTAAGCAATGATGACAATCCATAAAACCTTTAAATCAAAGCTTAAAATTTTGACAAAAAGATAGGCTTGGAAAGAATAAGTTTTAGAAATGATTTCTCATATTTCAGAGAGGGAGCCCAATGAATTGAATTGTTGCAGTAAAAAAGTAAATTTTGCCCGATCCATTTTACATTTTTTTTAGCTAAAATAATTAAACGTTAGTGAAGATACTCACGTTGGCATCGTCCCAATCTACCATTGAAAATCTGTCTCATCGTCCCCGTCCTCTCCGCGTCGTTCGTGTCCCCACGAACGGGATAGTACGATGAAATAAAACGTGAGTTAACACCGGCAACCGTTCGTGGGTCTTCACGAAACGGGCACTAGTACGATGAATTAAAACGTGAGTGGAGACACTCCACGTTTGGCTTTCTACTTATTCCCGCCGTCGTTCGTATGCTCCACGAACGGTTTGGTAAAATGAAATAAAACGTGAAGTGGAGACACTCACGTTGGCCAATCCAGGCGTTGTATTCTAGAATTCCAATGCTCTTGTTTAGGTAAAAAAATCTCCGCATCATACATCTCGCCGAGCCTCCACCAAGCCGCAACCCGTTCCGTGTCTTCACGAACGGCACTAGGTTACGATTGAATTAAAACGTGAGTGGAGACACCTCACGTTGGCTTTCTATCTTATTCCTCCGTTTCGTCGTTCGTATCTCCACGAACGGTTTGTATAAACATGAAATAAAACGTGAGTGGAGACCACTCACGTATGGCATCAGGCGTTTGTATTCTAGGATTCAATGCTCTTTGTTTAGGTAAAAAAATCTCCGCCATCATACATCTCGCGAGCCCTCCACCTAAGCTTTTCGATAGTTGGAAATGTTAGGACTAATGATCGTCCGTATAATTTTTCAAATCACAATTGAATCTGTCCTACATTCAGCGAATCCAAAAGCTGTTTTGAGACATGACTGGTAAATTTTCTCTCCCTCCAATCGGTTAACTGAACCTCAAGCAATATTTCCGGAAAATTAAATTTCTGCTTTGTCATGATTGGGACGATTTTCTTTGTCCCAGAATCGGAGAGCTTTTCGCTGAACTTTCATTTTTTCAACTTGCCTTGGAATACTGTCCAAACAGATCACTGCCAAGTCTGTCCACACATGCATCACAAAACGTTGGTAAATGGTAGATAGGTGACACTTGTCCATCGATCTCTTTGGACAGCATTTAAAACCCACTACTCATAACCAATAAACTTTGCAAACATAATCCAAAGGCAAAGGATGCGTGCGCTCCAGAATAACCTGCATAAATAAGCTTTGACTTATGATCCACAACCCATGCTCCCTGTTCCTTCCAGAAATGACCATCTTCTCGAAAAACTCAAATGCGACAATCTCCCCAACTCTAAATTGAGGCGCATCACTCTTTCAATCAGATCTTTCTCCCTTCCAAATCGACGATTGGGCCGAAATACCATAGGGTATAAAATGAGTTTCCCGTCAGCATGAGTACTGAACCAAGTTATTGGGGAAAACCGCATCAGTCCTCGCCGGTTCGTCAGTATCCTCAATGACAATAACATTCAACGCCCTGATCTCTCATAAAGGGCCACAAATCCATCAAAATTCGGTTCTTCCAACTCCCGAATCAACACTGGCTTTTCGCTCGTCTTTTTGTTGGTTAAAAAAGTTACTCTCAGCAGTTTTCAGGGTTTAAACCCAAAATTAAAGCCGGTCTGACCAATCAAGGATAGTGGAATTGGTCTGCAATGTTAATTTTCTTCTTTCATAGCGATAAAGTGTAGGATGGATATCAAAACGCTTTTTCGCTGATGGGTATAATATGCCCGCTTCATCCTGCTGAAAATCCGATTGCCTCAACCTTGAGGCTCGGGATTTTAATAAGGAGCTTGTTGGTTCTCGCATCAAATGCTTGGCACGATAGTTCTCCAGGCTTTTTTTGTCCAATAAAAGACATTCAGATAGCTTTAATCAGAATCTGACTAACCTCAGAAGAGATGTCCCCAACCTACCGAACTTGTAAATTCAGTTCACGCCACTCTTTCCAAAACCTGCTTCCTTTATCATAAATTCGAGCAAGGCGGGCAGGCAATAAATATTATTTTCTTGTCCCGCTTCGAAATAATATAGATATCTCCAAAAAGATTGGATCCACCATCAGCGTTCTGCGTCCCTTGGAGCTCCCGGGTAAGTCCAATTTGATTTTTTCAGGTTTTCACTTCAGAATTCTGGTTTCAAATTTTTCCGGTTTCCGGAATCTAAAATGATGATTTCGCATGGAACTGCAGCATTATCACCAATCTCACCTAACGTATATATAGGATTTTAAAATATTTGGACCCTGGACCCACCAGAGATATCTTCCCAGTCACGAATTTTTCCAGCTTTGTTCAAGCTTGAATCTTACCAAGCTCCTCACCTTTTTCGATCAAACATATAAACCGCTGCCTCTCCTCCACTATCGGTGTGTCCCATAGATACCCCAGGATGAACCTTACTAAGGCTATTCCGCTAGTTCTTCAAAATTTGTCTTTCATTGATCTTTAACCGCAATAGGTTCCACTAATAGGAGGAATCATATTGCTGGGAAAAAGCAATAATTTATAGAAAAAAAGAAGTAGGAAAGTCGTAACTAAAAGGCGCATTTGTTTGGGTGTTTAGAGTTTGAATTAACAGAAAAACCACCAAATCGAGACTCCGAATTGGGATCATATCCTTTAATTTTAAATACAATATCGTATCAGCGATGGACGAGCTATTAAAGAAATGACTTGGAAAGAAGGATTGAACATTCGAGTATGGAATTCCCCTCCTGGTTTAACACCAAGCTTAAAATCCTGGAAAGAGGCTGGGTAATTGATTCGGATAAAAAGCCAGATTTCCTTCTGTGGGGTTTTTCCAGTCATCGGAAGAAACTCCATATGTATTTAATCAGATGCAGGCTTTTCCTAGCCCTTGATGAACACTCTGGATTGCTTATCCAAAAAAAAACTAGGCAAGAAAATATACTGCTTACAATCAATCGTGAATTCCGGATGGGGAGAATTTGGGCAAACATGAAGCTTGGGAAGGGGTTAAGACCAAATCGCCCTAGATGAGGATTGGTCAGCATTACGATTTCGCAAATCGAATTTATCAAGAAATGACTCAGGAGTTTCAAAGTAACAAAAAAACAGTAGGCAAGAAAAGCAGTCTCAAAACTGCCTAACTACCTACTATTTACTGTTTTTCCTACCTACTCAAACTATCTGCTACAACCCTAAATGCAATTCGTAAATCCGATTCCCTGTTAATTTATAGCAAGCATTGGCCAAAGCCGGAATATATGGAGGCCACGGGAGGCTCTCCGACGCCTGTTGGCTTAAATGTACTTGGCATAATGTGCCATGAAATCTTTTTGGGAAGATTCAGGCATTCGAATAAATCTGATAAGTATCAAATTAATTCTGCTGTACTTTTCCTCTCAAAAGTGATGGCAGAAGTGGTGGCCAAAGAAGTGGCAAATTGCGCTTCCTCCCTTCAAAAATTGGACTTGATTCTATCTGTATTTACAACAACACCACAATCCAAAGCGCATAATGAAACTTCCGGGATACTTAACTTTGCCTGAGCGTCCTTTTCCTAACCAAAACAACGCAGGCCACATACGTCAAGAAACGCTATGGAGCGAACCAATGGCTTTCCCCGGATCTTTGTAGTTTCCAATTAGAATTTTTGGGCGCACTTCCTCTTCGATGACTTTTTCTTCTAACGGTATTCATGGAAAGTCTGATCTTTCCCCATAGTTTTTCAAAATTTCCTTCGCATTTCTCCTTCAAAAGTCAAATCCTTGTCCTCGCCTAAAAAGTTGTAAAGGCATTTTCGATAGGATCCATTCCTCTAGCTTCTGGCGAATTCTCGTCCATACATGGAAAATGGGAATCGCAAATGCATGGTGAATATTTTACTAACCGACCGAAGCCCAAGCCGATACGAGTGTGTGCGGGTGGATCATGTGATTCGAATTCGAATATTTGGCACATCAAAAGGGAAATCCCGACAACACCAATTTCCATTTCTCCAATTAGATGATGCAATTCAGCCGCATTAGCCGTCGCTCCAATTGCTGGAAAAACGGTATGTGAATTCCATCCAGTCAATTGATTTGCGCTATCTAACGTAAGCTACGATCCGCTGTGCACCTATGGAATGGTAATAAATCGTGGTGAATATCAATCTTTCTCGAGTCATTGAACTCGAACGGGAGTTTTTTGCTGCCTAGAAAGCAAAGCTTGCTTTCCACTACCAAAATTCGGCTTGGATTTTTTCTCCCAAAAACCTCCGCCTAGCAGGGTACATTGCTTTCACTTTAGGTATCTATTCCCAATGCGCCCCTGCCAACTGCTCCCTAGCCCCCTGGGAATGTTGAGATGGACCCCAAAATCTCCCACATCTACCGTCCTCTTTATAATCCGCATCAACGGCAATAGGCCCCCTCCAATAGTCCGCGCATGAAGCATAATAAGGGGTGGAGGTAGGTACGATCCAAAACTTTCTCCGTAGCCCGATTTTGCTGCCTTAAAATCACCCCGCTCTCTCCTAATTTTCCCATCCTTGAGGGGTAGATTGAAGCCAATTCTCCTTTCAATTGTTGCTGCAAGAACTATAGTCTGAATTAGGGCCTAAATCCCATTCGATTTACCAATGCATCAGACCCTTTTTGCTGCCCAAGTATTTGAAGCAAATTAAACTGCTAAGGCCTTCAAAGGTTTGTCAAGGCCGGGGGGAATTCCCGCTGCCCTTCAATTTTTACAACTTGGCTTAACACCTGCAACAGCCAGCGCCGCTTTATCGTCATAAGATATAATCTTAGCTCCAACGACAGGGGCTTCTGGCAATCACCGCAATCTTGCATTTTGGTAGATCTACATCACACCAAATTTGGCCTGAACCGGTTACGATTGCAATGAAGCAATGCATAGATCGAACATCAGTTCCAAATAAGTTTTTATACTTCAGAAAAGCTCCTTAAGTTTGAATACTACTACTTGCCGATCTGGCAATTCCAATTATTGAAGCGCCTCGATGAGCTCTCCAAAATCAACTTTCTTTTCGAAGTACCCTTTCAGAAGCACCTGAGAATTTTTCAGTGATAGCATTCTGAAGGATCAACTTCCCACTTTTGAGCTGCTGCATTAAATGAGGCAATCTGACGGGCGGTTTGCTCCTGCCTTTCGCATAGGTTCCGTAAAACATCCGGACTAAAAAAGAGCCGTCGGTATTTTTGATGTACATAATTATCTTCTGCCTCTGCTTTGCACGAATTTTTGATTTTGCTCCAGTCAGCTCCCAGCTCATCAGCCATAATCATTGGCAGGGAAGTACGGGAATACCCGTTCCATTTCAGAACGGTGGTTGCTACGAGATTACTTCATTTTCAGAGGTAAGTAGATATAGACATTGGCGCAAAGTGATGATTTCTCCTTTAGGGCGCTGCGCATTGGGAAATTGACTCCAAAAGAAACCGCCCTGCAGTCAAAGAGCTGAATTTTAGAAAATCGGTCGGCGAAGGAACAAAAATCTTGGACCTGAACTTCTGTAGTTTTATTTTTTAAAAATGGAATGAAATTCTTTCAATGACTTTTGGGTTTAAAGGGATTTGGAGGCTGTGAGAATTGCTTCTTTGATTCGATTGTAAGTACCACAAATCGGCAAAGAATTGACTACCAATAGCTGCTTCAATTTTCCGCAATCATTTGGACTTGGGTTTTGAAGCCAACAACGCGGCCGCAGTCATGATATTTTTGCCCTCCTTGGCAGTAGCCACACTGAGGCACAATATGCTCCAGTCCAAGCAATCCTGGAAGCGATGATTTTCCCTTTTCTCCGAAAGTCCTCTATCGAGTTTTATTTTTCCGTCACCGACTTGAGTTCGGCAAACTACAGACCGAAAGCCTGACCATGTCCAAAATGAAACCGTCAAGCTCACAAAGTGCTTGGCCCATCCAAACTTAAGTTCCTTTTCATCGAGAAGCAGATCTCTTAAGACCAAAGGAAGGGGCATATTCTTCAGAGGCCGTGACCCTCTGCTTTTAAACCGTTGACCAGTAAGTGTATATTTTTCCATAATGCTGCTAAAGTTTTTGCAAAAGTTACAAAATTAAGAATCAATTATATTCCGATAAATTCACTTATCCCGATAAGGTCCTTCCAAAGAAGTCCATTGCTGCGTCAATCTTTTTTGAAAAAGCTCCTTTTTGGAAATTACACTTCACCGGTTTTTTGCCAATTTGTAAGAAATCAATTGCCAAATGCATCGGAAGTGTCCATTTGACGGGCATAATCCAGTTTAGATTCCAGGTTGCTGACGGGACTTAACCGAAAATCGATGAGTTTTTGTTTGATGACCGCGGGTGATCGGGGTATGGATTTTGGGTTTCAGGATATCACTCAGTACCTGGCCATCTATCCGGTTTCCCTACTGCTGTAGTTCGCAAACCAACGTGCCTTTTGTTCCTTCGAAAAAAGCTCCTATCCCTTTCCTTCTGCTGCCTGGGCACATCCGGGACTGCGGAAAGTCCAGTGAAGGTCTAGTTTTTTCTTGAACTTAAAATCCACATCGATCCCTTGGAGTATCTCCCACTCCATCCGAATTTTTCTGTTTCTCCGTTTGCGCTGATTGACTTCACCGCTGGTGCAATTGACATCCCAGACCACATCTGACTATATGACACCAGAAGTCCTAAAAACTCCCCCGGAATACGCCATGAAAATAGCGGTAGTTGAAAATGAACATTTTCAAGGAGCATATTCTGAATAAGGAGCCGTCCCAAGCCACAAATCCCACTTAAGATTAGGGGGCGGTGCCTGATAAGTGAGAAACTTGAATCAGAGGAGGCTCGCCAGTTTTCCAAAGCCGGACAGTTTTAATTTTACCCAATTCTCCTGATTGTATGATTTCAAGCCACCGGTGATAATTATCGGCCGCAATGAAATTTGCGTACCCAACTGAAAAGATTTTATTGTGTTCGATCTGAGAAGGCCAGCCATCAACTGACTTCCCTTGCAAGAATAGGAAAAGTGGTTTTTCACTGGTAGACATCTTTTCCAAGTCCTGAAAAAGCCAAATAGTAATTTGGCGTGCCAATGTCCGGGGTAGCGATAGTCCACTGCGTCAACATCCTGAAGATCCAACACATGCCTGAAAAATTCCGGTGTAGATTTTTGCCTTGGTTATCAGATGGATTTTCTTGAGTTGTACCAAAGCTTCCTTCATGATCGCTCATCTACATCGCAGAGCGCGAGCTATTTTCGCATCAAGGTAGATTTGCACCAATTCATATGGCTAGTCCCCATCCCTCCCAAACCTATATGAGCCACCCGAACCCATGTCCAGAAGGGGCGGCCTTTGAGTCCGGTAAAAGGTAAAAACTGCAGTCCCACGTAGTCAGTACTGAATAGCGCACAAAAAATCCCGCGTCTTTTGATAATCTGTTCTGAGAATGATGCTTTTTGATTGAATTCCAAGCCTAGTTAAAAAAAATGGTGGGAAGATTTTTTATCTGTTTTTGAAGCTTGGTTCCAGATAAATAGTAAGAAAACTTGAGGTGATTTTCTCAAAAAACTCAAAATTCAAGGATGGGTTTTAAACAACTAAATCTTAAAATAATATGAAAAGTAAGTGTCTGATTTTGAAGCCATGGAAAAGGAAACAGAAACTTTGAGTCAAAGAATTTTTTTTAATAAATTGGGTTTGGAAAAAAATAACTGATGCACCTACATTTGCAACACGAAATTCCAAAAGAGGAGTTTAAAAACAACAAATTCCTCCTTAGCTCAGTTTGGTTAGAGCATCTGACTGTTAAATCAGAGGGTCCTAGGTTTAAAGTCCTAGAGGAGGAGCAAAAACCTGAATACGAAGTGTCAGGTTTTTTTTTTGTTCAGCCCAAATACTATGATAAATTAATCAAAAATTCTCTGTCTGAAAATATTTTTTAAACGCTTTCACGTTCTCCTCATTACTCCAAACAAAAACCACATGCTCTTAATCTCACCTTTCTTTTGCTGAATCTTACCAACGGCCTTTTCCAAAAATTAAATTGAGGGTCATCTTTGAGCATGCTGTAAGTTGTTTGCTGATGTTCACCTTGCCCAGTTCCCCACTGCTTCCATCCTGCTGGCAGTAATTTACAGTATCCCCAGAATAAATCGGGGGTTTTAAATTGGAATTTTTTCCCCCCAACTATTCCGGCTACTCAAACAGGGCCTGTATGAATACCTTACTCGCAAATCTCGAATGCTGGCAGCCTTCAATTTCCCCGATCTGCTTGGCGACTCCCTGATAAAAGTTTGCATTTCCAAGGGCCAGCCTGAACGTATTTACAAGCGAAAAGCATCAAATGCACTGTAACCCACCTGCAGCCATATAAGCATCGCCTATAGTTTTTGATCTTCCAATGCCATATTTGGGCCATGATAGAATCAAAAAACTCAAACAACTATAATCTCAGCAACCGATCCTGAGCGTTCATTTTGGAGATATTTCGGTAAATCGTAAAAATCAAGTGAACAGAATACTGACCATATTATAGTCCCTACGCGTCAGCTTTCCCTTTGTCTTTCAACCTTCCCCGCTATTTTTCCGCAGAAGGATATTCAGGAGCAAACTTTCTGCCGGTCACGCTCTTCCATATGATATCTCTTGATTTCTTGATATAGTCGATTTCTATTATACAGCCCAAACCGGCTACAAGCAATAATACAACCCCAGAACCTAATGCGATATTTTCTGTGGTATCCTTTCTTCCGCAACTCCTTTCAAAGCCAACCTCAATCACCAAAGCTTCTTACCGCCTTGATAAACACTATCTTTGGAATGCCAATTTCTCGTAGCGAATAGGCATATTTCCTGACGAATCCAATCCTTCATCTGATCTCCTCGTTTCGGGTGCTATCAGTTAGCAAGATAAAAGTTCATATTTTCCACGCTCTTACTAACTGTCCTTTGGCTTTGTATGCTTGGATAGGTAATTCGATCGTTCAATACGGGTGCGATAGTAACCGTATTCTGTCCGATTTTCTTTAGCTTTTTCTAATTGGGATAGATCGCCATTGAAGTCTTGCCAAGCTCCAAATAAACTCCGACCAATTTCCACCATACTAATTGGCGAGCACTTTGATCATCTCCCATTTTCGAGTTGAAAGAGAAAGTGCCTGATTATAGTTTATCCAGTGCTTTTGTCATATTCTTTACGGCTTAAAATCTATTAAAGCCATAAAATTATACATAAGTGCTTTTGCCCTGATTAATCTTCTGTGGTTTTATAAATTGTCGCACCATAAGTCCAAAAAAGGTATTGCCAAGGCTAGGTTTCTCATCCCTTAATGTGGGATTTCTGACATATTTAGATAACAGTCGGCCTGACTACTTTCCGTAGTTCAGTTTCCTTATGGATGACCAATGCTTCTTCCAAATACTTCATAGCCTCGCTTGTGTCACCGAGATCTTTTTTTCACATGCAATGTTATTTCAATTGAGTTGCATACCCTTCGGTAAGCCATTTTTTCTCGTGAGCCTTGAGGCTACGCATGTAGCTATCATTCCCTGTATAAATCTCCCTGATCCGTATAAATTCCCCATGTTCCCCATATATAAAGAAGCAAACCTGGCTTCAGATTTCCCGCTGCTTCAATAGAGTGAAATGGCACTTTCAAATATATAAAGTGCACTATCGTATTGACTCCTGAAATAGAAATGAGCCCCCTTTATTCGTGTTAGATTTTTGCGATATATTACTTAGAATCACCCGATTTGGCAAACTCCGCCATAATCGTTGGAAAGTATGTAAAGCACTTATCGGGTTTGCTAACATATATCTCTAAAGAATGAAAAGGTCCAGGTGCTTAGCCTGTCTCCGAATCGCCTTAGTCGTTCAAATATTCACAATGAATCTAAATTGGAATTGGGGCACTCAGGCTTAAGGCTCGAAAGTGTAAAAAAGATAATGAGAAATAACTTTTCATTGGAAATACTGTTTTAATGTCCTAAAAATCTCTGCAAGAATTTGGTTGAAGATCCAAGTAATTGTTTTCAAATACAGATCCACTGGTGATTTGTTTTTGTAACCCCAAAATCTCAAAAAACAACAATCGAATATTATATGGTAATCGGGAATGGAAATCTAAACTCAGGGAAAGATCAAATTATAAACATTGAATTACCATGTAATAATAATAGTATTTAATATTTCCCCATCTGCTTTTTGACCTAAAAGAAAACTGAACTATCAAAAATTTTAAAGGAAGATTCTCTGAAAATTTAAATACTGACTTGGCCATCTTGAACAGAGCTTTTGCTAATTGTTGGACAGCTCTTTGTTTAATTCCCATTGTTGCTCTAGATGTCGCTTGAATTAAAAAATATCATTGATGATGAATCAAGGAGTCTTCACCCCAAAAAAAACAATGATGCGAATCTTTCATTAATTTTCTTCCAAAAGGCCAACTCTAACTCACCAACTCACGGCATGGCTCATACAAAAACCATTTCAAGATTACACGTAACCAATTAAATTCTCCCAAGTATCTTGCCTTCTCAAATTTGATTTTGGCAAAAATGAAATACCTTTGATTTCAGAAAGGGTTGTTCATAAGGCCTGAATTTCTTCTAAAAAAAAATGTCCTGATTTTTTGATCGTATAACCCAATCTAGTTTCGACCTCACCCCCTCTTCCCTCGGAACAATAAGTTGCAATGCCCACAGTGTTAAAATTACTCGATGGATCTTATTGATTTGGAGTGAAATGCCATGATTGAATAATTTCATCAGATCAATAAAATCAAAAAAACCAAGTCTAAAAAGCCGAATTTCCATTTAATGAACCTAATTCAAACCAGCACATGATTCGTCCTCCCTTCTCTCTTCACTTTCTTTTGACACTACAGCCATCACAGCCCAAACCGTCTGCACTCTCGAAAGCAGACAAAAGCTGGATGAGAAATGCTGAAACAAACTTTCACAAGAGAATCTTAGCTCAAAGTCTCCCAAATGAGCTGGGTGATTGCTATTGGAAAGGAATTCTTGAAAACTCCCTACGTGGAAAAAACGCTAGAAAAATCCCTGGCGAAGAAAGTTGGTAAATCAAACCTGATTGGTTTGGACTGCCTACCTATTTGAAACGCGTAGTGACAGCTAGTCAGGCTGGTGGAGCAAGGTGAATTTACCTTTGAGTCTTTTGAAAAGGACTGAAAATCTCCGTAATCGTACGGTGAAAACCAAGGTTACCCTTCCACGAACTTCACATTATTTTTCTGATTGGATTACGAAAATCAGAAAAAAGGGAATTCTTGAAGATATCACCCAAGAGAAAATTGAGGGGAATCCTACGGAAATAAGCAACTTTTATGGCTCAAAACGCCTTACAATATTACCCCAAATGAGCTAACAAGGAAAACTTGAACAAGATCCAAAATACCGAAGCTGCTAATAAGCGACATTAGGGACTATTTCTATATTCCCAAGGATCAAAGTTCAAACCCCTTGAAAAAATATCCAATCAGGAGATCTAATCGCCATCCACCACTAGTATGACTACCTCTCGATATGTCCCAATACAGGTTGGCAATAGCCAAAATGGGCAGAATTCACTTAATGCATGGCGAGCTCGGAAGAATGGAGAAGTGGAAATCTCGGCGATGCCATTAAGTGATTACCTGCAAGGAAAAATCTCAATCGGGAAATTATGGTAGCGCGACTAGTAAGCTTTTGAATTTAAAACGTATTGATACCCAAAACCATTTTCAAAATACCGAGAAAGTCGACTGCAATTGCAGGAGAAAAAGCTTGGGATTTTTAACCGTCGCATTCAGTTACGGTAATTAGGAAATGATTTAGCTTAAATAGAGGAGCCTAGTATATAGTAATCTTACTTGAAATTTAATAGTTGTTCAGGAAGATATGATCTCAAAATGAATTCAAGATTTACTGAGTTTTTCTTCTGCTATTATAATTCAATTTTCTATTCCTGCAGCCTGATCTTCAGAGGAAGTCCAAGCTGCCTATGCCGAATTAACCGGAACCCATTGATTTCAACAATACACGTAAAGCCTATCTTGTCGGTAAATGCTTTTGCTTGTCATGGACCTGATCTTGCCGCCAGCGGTTAGCCTTGCATACGCCTGAAATGGCTTTTGCGTCCTGAAAGTCTCCGCAAAGTCAGCCATTATCTGGGGAGCATTCGTACAGTGAACTTTTCACCGGATCATTTCTGAAGGATCCGGAATACCGGATGCCTTCACAAGAATCAAATTCGACGCTAACCCCACGGAAAAGGCAATCCTGATCAAATGGATGAAGATGGGGCAAGAATACAAGGAACATTGGGCCTTTATCCTCCTCAAAACACCGGAATTACCGAAAAACCAAAGATACTCTTGGGCCCAAAAACCCCATTGAATCGCTATGTCCTGGGTAAACTGGAACAAGAAGGAATTCAAGCCATCACCGGATGGCAGATAGGAAACCCTTTTAAAGAAGATTAAGCTGGATTTGACAGGTTTGAATCCAAAGCTTGGCCGAAATGGATGCTTTCTTATCAGATCAATCAGATAGATGCTTACGAAAAGCAAGTCGACAGATTGCCAATTCGCTCCCAACTATGGAGAAAAATTGACCATGCATTGGATGACATCGCAAGGTTGCAGTACTCATGGCTTATACCGTAGATCGAATACCTGACGCTCACCCTACCGGGATTGGGTTGATCCCCAAGCATTCATCAAAATCTTCCATATGACAGTTTATCAGGGATCAGTTGGTCTGGAGATCTCCTTCCTAATCCAACCAAGGACCAGTTGATTGCTACGGCTTTCATCGGATACAATCGCAAAAAATATGGAAGGCGGAATGTGGAAGAGGAGTTTTCGGGTGGAAAAATGTGGTAGATCCGACGAGTACCATGGGTCAAGCTTTTATGGCATTGACCTTGGGAATGGGGTTGCCCGATTGCCATGGATCATAAATTCGACCCGATTTTCCCAGAAGAATTTCTTCGAAATGAGCAGGTTTTTTCAATCAGGTGGGATTGAGCCGGGCAGATTTCTTGGAACGATGCCAATGCCTGCTCCAACGATGCTTTTTGACCGAATAAAGAAACTGATAAAAATATAGCCTTTTTACTTTCCTCAAAAAAAATCCAAAGGAAGAAAGAAACTGAAAAAGTAACGCGGACAGGAAAGAAGGTGTATTCCCAGACAATGCTGGCTTCAAATACCTATGACAAAGAAGCAGTTCGTGAATTTCCTGCCCAGTCGAGTGGCATTCTAATTCTTTTGAATCCAAACACTCATTCAAAATCAGCTCAATCCCTCCAAAAGGAACTATGCTAACCAGCGAGGTTGAAAAATCAACTCCTGATTATGTGGAAGGACTAAGAAGGAAAAGGAGTTAAGCTGAACGGAAGATTCCCTGGTTGGACTTGGGTGGTTCGGGAGTCTTCCAGCAAGAGTGAGCCTTATTTTCATCGTTTGGTTCTGTTCCAAGCTTTGACTGATGGGCACTTTTCCATAAGGATCAGGAAGCAGTAACTTTATAACTGGCGAGGCTATCAATTTGAGTTTTGAAAAATAACCGTTGGAATAACTTAAATGGCCCAATAGCGCAACCCCTTCAATGCAATAACCAAAATCACTGACCAGAATATTCCCCGAGAACCGATGGATCAATTTAGTCATGAACTTATGAAATGTCTTCTAAAGCCAAAAGGGCTCAAGGTTTTTCCTAACGGAACAGAAATGGGCGAACCCAAACTACTTCACGATAATCTGTACAAAAGATATTCTTTTCAAAGGCGAACAGCCGGAATTGCAGGTGGGAGCGGTTTGAGAGCAAAGGGCTTAAGGACGCTTTGGGTAGATGAAGTCAGTGTCTAATGATCAAGAGCTTTTCGGCTATGGAAAGTCCTTAACAGATTGCAAACCTGCTGAGTTGAAAAGCCTCAGTTACCAATTACGCTAATGCACAAGAAAAACAATCCTAAAAAACTTTACCTTCAACACCCATTCTACGCTTCAGAGAAAAACTGAAAACTTATTATTTCAGCGGAAAGACATCTCAGTACTTGGGACGCATACCGGAGATGATGATTATGCAGGATATGCCTAAGAGGCTCCACCTTAGACCCGCGGAGGATTTAGCGGGAAGAGGTTTTATCCCGAAAATACGCCTAAAGCGTTCTTGCCATGAAGCGAGGAATCTTTCCAAAAACCGTCTTGGACTTGCCCCCATGGCTGATAGAATCCTCAAAATCCACTCACTGCTCGAGTGGCAGTCCCAATCGGTTTTGGGCAAAATTCTTTGGCAGAGGGCTGGTTCTACTTCCGAGGATTTCGGAAATCAAGGGACAATTCCCTTCTCTCCGGAACTTCTTGGATTGGCTGGCATTGAGTTCCAGAACTTACGGGTTGGGATGTGAAGGGTCCATCCAGCGCTTGAAATTTGTGAGCTCGGCCACCTAATCGACCAGTCTTCAAAAAACAGACAGGACTGGAAGAAAAGGATCCTGACAATTACTTACTCGCAGACGTTCGTTTACTTGCAGAATTGAATCCGCGATAATGCGCTCTTTGCAGCTGGACTGTTTGAATCCAGCAATTGGAGAAAGAGGTATTCCCCTTACAACGCTGAAGGACTTTGGAGAGTCAATGGAGGTAATTATGTGCAGGATCGTGAAACCTTTAATCGCAGGAAAGTAAATGTTTAACGGTTTGGAAACGCTCGTTCCACCCATCCGGCTTTAAGCCATCTTCGATGCTCCGACGCACAGTATTTCCGAATAAGTAAGAGGCAGGAGACCAGATACACCGCTCAGGCTTTGGTACTGATGAATGACCCGACCTTTTGTGGAGGCTTCCAAGGTTTTGGGAAACAAATGCAGGCCTTACCCTGAAATCTCTAAGTCCATAGAAGAAAAACATTTCGAAGACTTACAGGAAGAAAACCTAAACCCCGAAAGAGCTTGAATCTCCTGGATTGGAGAAAATGAATACCGTAAATTCAAGTCAAGATCAAACATAATAAAAGGTTGCTGTCTTCGGGAAATATCAGATTCCGTCCAGCTCAGATCCCTTCCAATAGCGGCCAAATGCGTGACAAGCCAGTGCCATTCTCAATTCAGATGCTTTCCTAACCAAAAAAAGATAACATGAGCACCACCACGAATGCCCCGTTGAGTCTCAATCGGGACCTTCAGGAAATTGAAAAAAACATGGATAGAAGGCAGGTTTTTTGACTAAACTTCTTTGGGAATTGGTTCCTCTTGCTCTTGGGTCATTGATGGGAATGAAAAGATTTTTGCAGGGAATCCCACAGACAACCTCCTAATGCTTTCGCGGTAGTTCGCGCTAAATGGATTGGAAGGCTAACCACATTTTGTCCCTTAAGGCAAAGCGGGTGATTTATCTATTTCAAAGCTGGCGGACCTTCGCAGTTGGATTTGTTCGATTACAAGCAAAGTTAGTTAACCTTCACGGGCAACGAGCCCCCGATCGGTGAGAGACGGCAGCGGCTCCAACCGGATGAAGCGCAGATCAGAGTTCTTTTCCTATGACCGCTTCCGCTTTCAAGTTTCAGCAATAATGGTCAGAGCAGGGCTTGGGGTCAGTGAAACTGATGCCTCATACTGCAGAAATTGTGGACGGCTTTGCTTTAATCAAGAGCAAATGCAGAACTGGCAGATCAACCATGAAATCCTGCTATTTACTTTTTTCAGACAGGCCATCAGCTTCCCAGGCCGCCCATCTATGGGAGCCTTGGAAATGAGTATGGCCTGGATCAGACAATCAAAACCTACCTTTCCTTTATCATATTGGTTTCCAAATGCCGTGCAGGATCAACCGCTTTAATTCCAGAACTTTTTGGGGAAATGGATTTCCTACCTTCAGATACAAGGAATTTCAGTTTCGTCAAGGCCAAAGACCCTAGTCTCTACCTCGGAATCCGGAAAAATTACGACGGGAAGGACCGACGCGAATGCCCCTCAA
>Ga0163217_1032739_pt1 | contig 22620 bp, 13 predicted proteins | sample SynspAceP_FD_185933 | JGI IMG/M metagenome (GOLD analysis project Ga0163217, IMG submission 185933) | Saline lake microbial communities from Ace Lake in Antarctica - Synechococcus sp. Ace-P (PacBio error correction) | ecosystem: Environmental > Aquatic > Non-marine Saline and Alkaline > Saline ...
AGGGAGAAGAGTATAGTAGATAGTATTTTTGTGCTAAGTTTTTGCAACTGCAGTGTGGTCGCTAGTATTTTCCGGCCAAGCAAAGGAAGAGAGGGGTTTTTTAAGGAAAAATTCCGTTTATGTGGAATTATGGAAAAATAAAAAAATATTATTCCCTTTGGGGTGAGGAAAAAAAATGTGGGAGGGAAAGGGTTAAAAAAAAAAACAAAAGGAAGAGATGGCGCCCCCCCTAAAATGAGCATTGGCGGCAAAGTAAAACAGGAAAAGGAGAAAATTGGAAGGTTGGTATTTAGAGAGATAGGGAAGAAATTGAAACCAAGAATGAAGATAGGATTTTTAATTTGGCAAAGAGAAGGGTGCCCTGGTTAACTGAGATGGAGTTGGGTTTTTTTATTCAAGACTCGGCAAGATGGAGAGATCCCAGAAATTTTTTTGGAAAGGGAGATGTGTTTCGGATTTATCCAGCAAGGTAATAGATTTGGTCCTCAGGGGGAATTTGGTCCCTTCATAAAAGACGATTGATACAGCCTAAGTTCAAATGAAGTCAAGTTTTTTTTAATGAATGGTTACAGAAATATTGAGCGGGCAAATAAAAAAAATATGATTTTATTTTTTGATAAATCGGAGCAGATGTTTTTGTAATGGTTTTGTTAAATTCGAGAAAAGAAACACGCATATTTTACGATCTTGTTTTTTACCGAGGAAATATCAAGGACTAAGAAAATAGTGGCTGCCGAAAATAGAAAAACAGGGGGCAAGAAATGATTTTGGGAACCTTGAGAAGAGGAAGCTAGCGGAGGATAATATTAAGGCGATGCAAAATTTAATATAGAAAGACAGGAGAAATAGCAAAGCAGGCGGATAGAAGCAAGGACAAAGACAGCAAAAGAGGAAAACAGGGCCGAACAGCTTAGGATTAGGGAAGAACGAAAAAGGCATACGAAGAAAGAAGGAAAAAAATTTAAATTTAATGAGAAGAAGAGAAGCCAAAAGTAAATAAGGACATTGGAAGAGAGAAGTGGTAAAAAGCGATCAAAAGAATGACGATGGAGAAGGTATCAAAGAAAATCAATAACATTGAATTAAGTTTTAAACCAATTTAACAATTTTTATTAAACTAAAATCATTAATTAAACACTCAAACATTAATAAAATCATGAAAACAAATTTAAGAAATAAGCAGTAGCCATATTTTGTTCGTAGCAGATAACCCTAGTTTTGTTAACTGCACAGGCCAAAAATTGGCTAACATATAGACTGTACAGAAATTATTTGTCCCGATAATGCGCCAGAGGATGAAAGCAGCTGATGCAGAACTTAAAAAAATTACAGCTAAGAACCTAATAGGGCGGATATTTGAAAAGTTTTCCATGACCGAAACCTTAAAGAATGAATATATCCCCAAGAAATAAATTAAAACCCCCCCCCAATGAGTCACTTCCAAGTCTGAGAAGGAAAAACCAAAAAAGAGCTTTAGAACTTCAAGGTTTGAAGAAAATATTGGTGAAGCAACACAGTCCACTCAACAAGATTTGGCAAAAGAAACAGGTGAGCTTTAGGTCCAATTACCGAAAGGCTTAAAAAAAGCTATAGAACTGTAGCTTGCAGCCCGAGGATTGGATTTACCGTTATGGATGCTAACTCAAGGTGGTGGAGATCGTATGCTAAAGGCAAAAGATTTTGCCAGAGGAAAGAAGCAGTTAGGTTCCTAATTTGCAGTTTAAAAGTATAAATCAAAAGCCAATGCAATAAGTGCCCATGGTTTTTTTGTTTGGTTGAAGATTGGCTGTTTTAAAAAGTTGCTTAACATCAAATTAAAGTAGTTAGTTAAACTAATCCGCTTTGAGAGCAGGATCTATAGTGAGTAACAATGCCTAGAAGCTTGCTTGGGACAATTGAAAAAGATATTTTCAACTTATAAGTCTCGTTCGGATTGTCCTGCGGTTTTTTTACTGGTACTAAGATTTTTAATGTAGATGTTCCTATTTGGAACGTAGCTTTGGGGAAAATTGCCTCAAAATCCCTGAAAACTTGTAATGTGGGTAGTGCCCTAATCGTTTTAAAGCCTTTAAACACGGCGATAATTGGCATGAACAACCCTCATGGTTTATACACGAATTCAAATGTCATTCCAAAGGCTTCTACCTTCAGTGTTCCTAAGGTATTTCTACTGAGTCTACTAAAATCCTCTTCAGACAATGATTTGGGGCCAAATCCTTGGGTCATTAAGCGACTGATATAGCTCTGTTCAGCAATATCCCTCAAACTTTCCATATACTTTTTGGGTCCCTGCCATCATTGTTAAAAGTTATTTCATCTTTGTCCTACTAAAAATGTCATATAAGCTTTACCTGTCATTCATTTAATTGAATATGCCTTCAACCTCAAAAATTAACTTCCGCACTGGGGTAAATTATACTGGAGTATAAGAATTGTTTTCGAAAGTTTATTACCAATATCCATAATTCAGGGCAAAATCGGTTCCAGTGACCCGTGTTATTGTACAAGAAAGCTACAGTAGGTACTGTAAACTTTCCTTGCCATGTGGGGCATCTCCCTTGCGTTCTGCTAAGGCAACAATGTCGCAAGTTTCTTCCGCCCGATTGTTCAAGGAAACTTTGGTGGCGAATTGGTCTGATTCATTGTTCCCAGCGTCGTGCATTAGCTTAAGTACGGCAGTGATTTATATCTCGGCTGGATGCTTTCCATCTCCAACAAATTGATATAATTTCAGTTGTCCGGAACCGCTGTATCCCCAAATGTTTCTATCATTTTTTCTGGTAACAGGGATGGCTTAATTCCTTGTAGGTTTTTTATGGTTTTTTCTTTATCAGTGTCTATGGGCATCAAGGGTTGGTAGATTCCATTAAGCATTTCCAAAAACTCTTATCTTTTGAAGATTCCGGGAAGCTTTCGGAATGAAGGAATTTGTCTAGTTAAGGGAGCGCCGTTGTTGCTTGAATAATATAATTTGCAGCTCCTTTCGCTATATCTTTTATTATTCCCTTTAACAACTCACCTGACAAAGCCTCATTCTGATTTTTTAAAATCTAGGTTTTGATTGCCATGATCCATTCAGCGGGTCCTTCAATTTTTGGGAAGTACTCTTTTACTATTTTAGTATTTTTGCGGAAGCTATTACAAATTTGGCATGCCATTTGCCTATAGCATAATGCCTGAAATTTGGTTTTGCAATGGGAGGTTTCCAAGCCTAACATATTGATTAAGGTAATTATCTTTTTGTGGATGATCTTTAAAATCAAATGCCCTAAATAGGAAGCCAAAGAGCATGGCATAATTCTTTCCTCTATGAGGGATACCAACATTGGAAAAGCGATTCCTGTTGGCACCAAAAACTCGCCATTACTATTTTCCTTCGCTGCTTCCATCTTCCAGTTATTTCACAAACTTTGTTTATCCAAGCATTAAAATATAGGTCGGGAAATTGTTTGCTCCTATACCAGGGCTTCCAAAGACCCAGCGATCCCCAGCGTATGTTGCACGGCCCAAATTGGCCCAATTGTTCGCAGCGGTCACAGTGCCAATGAGAGGTCAATGCTAATACGGCTGCCTCTCCTCTTACCTGGGGCGATGTTATCCATTACTGAGTCGGGACAGGTATGTTTGCGCGGTAAAGTTTTTTCGCTCCTTGTAAAAGCGTGCATTAGTGCGAACACCTTGGGGAAAAAAAAAAAAAAAATATTACGAATCGGATAGAGGTTTGTGGTATGTGATCTGTCCAGGTATATAATGTGTCGAATTGTCCTAAGGATGTGGGATTAGTCGGTTGCGTTTTGAGGCGGGAAATTCTGCAAACCAAGCCAAAATAGTGCACGTGCTTTTGCAATGTTGCCGCTTAGCCACAGCTCCTTTAAAAGTGGTTCTGAAGCCTCACCCTAGAATGCAATTTTTGCCAAGGATTGATAAAAAATATCCATATTGCCAGATTAGATCCTTGTAACGGCTCCCGTCTTCCCGTTTAAAGGAATCTTATTGAAGCTAGGTCGTATTTTTCGGTTGAGTTGAACAAACGGGTAAATCCTACCCTGAGCAATGTCTTGCCGCTTTATGTCCACCTACGCCACACTCATGAACAATCAGGGAAAAAAAGTGAGTCCCATCCGGATGCAATTGTAACATCATCGGGTCTAAAGCCAATCAAATCCTTACTTTTTATTATATTTTTTCAAACTTTTTGCGTATAGCCCATGCTTTCCGATTCTTGCTAATAATGTAGGAGCGCACTACATGTGTGGGCCTGGTTCGGGCATGTGTATTAGTGTTTGGTTTTGAATTGTTAGTGGCAACAATCGTTGGTCTTCTAGACCTAGGACTTGGTTGCCACATGGGGATCCCGATCCGGTCTGTAATAAATTTGGGACGTGTTCCTGGAGTCGTTTAAATGCCAATGTCTTTTTGGAATTTCGTGTGCCATCCAGCTCTTCTTTCTTTTCAATCTGCAAACCGGTTTAATAAATCCCTTACCCGTAATTCCCATATTCCAGACATAATTTATGGGCGTGTCCCCCGAATCCGTGCCGGTCATCGTCATTGTCCGATTGCCATAGTCCACCGTAGGAATCAATAGCGATTTCGAACGGATTCTGAAATTAATGACCTAAAATTCAAAGGTTGTCCATCCATCTTCAAATCCTAAAGCATTCCTTCACCGATATCGGTTTACCATTTGCCAAACTATTTCTTGGCCATGTATGTCCATAATTGCCTCACCATCTTTGTCCAACAAATTTTGTTTTCCGTTGTTGCTCCGAAAAGTTTGAAAATAGAGACGACCATCAAGGCCCAAAAACAAAAGCATGTTATGCGCAATGAATCTGGTCACGCCTTTCAACGCCTTGAGAAAAAGGAATTTTTTTCGAATCGCGGAATGTCTCCCGCATTGTCAGCAGTAAAACCACATAAAACGTTTGGACTTACGGATAGTTATTGACCTTATTGCCTAACACGGCTTTATATATCCTAGTGCTGCATTTATGTCCCTCCCCTGGTAGAGAAAACCTTAGAGGGGTCCGCTTGCCCATCAACATTGGTGTCTCTCTAAAGATTGAGGATCGCGAATCTCCGGTTTTATCATAGCTGTTTGTCCCGGGTTGCAAATAATCTGTAATTCTAGCTTCGCATACCCGATAAATTCTTGCTTTTGCATCGATGGCCCATATTGGTAGGGTTCGTCACCATGGTCAGAGAGGCAAAAAGTTCAAGGCCTAATCCCTCTGCACCTCCATAGAGGCCAATGGCAATTTGCTGTTTTCTTTTATCATGTTTCCGGAGAGTGAATGAAAAATCGATTTGAACTTTGGCTCAATCTTTACAAGCGTAAAAAGTGACTAGGGGACAATATGATTATTGGCCTTTAAAGGTTTTCGTTTAGAAACTATGTGATGGTTTTTGGTTGAATTAACCCGCAATTTTACCAAAAAAACCATCATGCATTTCCTAAAAATATTGGAAATTAGGGTGATCAACTAGGAATAAACGAGAAGAATAATAAATGCCAAACGACCGGACATTTAAAGAGTTTTGGTTTTTAGAAGTTTAGGGACATTTAATAGAACTTTGACTCTGAAATATAAAAGCAATTGGTGGGAAAAGCGCTATTTAAGTTAACAGAATTTGAGTTGTGGCGGGAGCTAATTTGGAATAACCTGTAGTAGTTGGTCGATGGATGATTTAAGCTGGGCACTTAACTGTTGAAAAAAAAAACGATAGATTTAATAAACGCGCTTACAAGAAAAACTATTACTTCGAAATTGAAAAACTTGACTTAGTCTTATTGCATTACTTTTCCTGTTTAATGGGATAGTCCAGGAATAATATGTTTAGTGCGAGGAAGTCACTGGATCTGAGGATGAAGGAAATTTGTAATGAAAGCAATGTGCCTCGGAATGGACAGACCTTGGAATGCTTTTGGGAACAAAGGTCATCGAGAATAAGGAAAGGTATTTGTCCGAAGGAATGCACTGAAAGATGCAAAAATAACGTAATTTCAATCCTATTATTTGAAATCCCCGGCAAAGATGGATGGTTTATATTGTAAGAAAAACATAGCCATCGAGAGGCTTTTCCCTGGTTTTTATATTAACGGGCAACTATATAGACCGTTAAGTATGGAAAAAAATTTGGCGGCAAAAATATGTCTAAGCCCTCACATGTCCACATGAAAGCATAAAAGTATACGATTATATTCCAATGGCGCTGTGGGCGGCCGCGGGCCTAGGATGGGGGAGCTTGTGGTTTTTGCTTATGATATGGTGGCTATTGCCGAAAGCAATCAGATAAACCAAAAATGCCAAATCGCATTTGTGCATAGGATTGGAAACAGTAAACGGGTTTTGGAAAATTATATGCTAGGCTTGAATGGTGTTCCCAACGTATTGGAATGACAGGCGCCTCTGGGAGCGTACACCCAAACCTTTCTCCTAACTGCCATAGTTATAGAAAAAAAGTTTGCCAGCACCCGTGGTATCAAGTTTCCCGCCACTTTTTCGGCGGATGCGTTTTGGTGAGTGCGGAATGCCCATAACATAAAAGTATCTGACCACATAACCAATAATGTAGAAATTAGCAGCCTCTTGTGCCCCTAGCCCTTGCTCTTGGTTCGGATGTTCGGACTGGACAAGAAATACTCCTAGAGTGGAAGTATCCCTATATACAAAAGGTATATGCATTGTCAATGGCTGGAGCATAAGGTGGAAATGTTCATCCTACCAGCCGAAACAGGCATGATTATGGTATATTATAAGAACAGTCGTCTCTACTATTTTATTTTGACCATCATCTAGATCTTAACGCGGTAAAAATTCCCCTCGGCGGAAAGGTATAAGGAGGATTTTGTTAACTATTTTGACAGGGCCTGAGGAGCTTAATGGTTTTTGGCCAAAATAAATCCCAAGACCGATAAATCACTTCAGGGTTGATGGAATGCAGTTTTTAATGAAATATTTGAAAATATAGTCGATTAAAATATAAATAGTTGTTGATGAAGATATTCTTAGTATCTGGTCTGCCGGATTGCTTAAGCAGCATTTGGATAGCCCGAAAATAGTAAGGTTTGGATGCCCGGATACGTATGAATGCATCGGTTCGAAAAATGGATCGTATTAGTGTGTATTCAAGGTAGCTCGTATTTTATTTTGAAAATTGAGTTTAGTGATATGAGAATACGTGCCCTTCCGAATATCTTCTCTCAGTTGCGTCGAATTTGAACAATCCTGTATGGAATGGTATTGTGATGAAATCGATTGGTCTATATTATTAGTCGTTTAATGACCATTATGGGGATTATGTAACCCTCCACAAGGGTCCGTGGATGTCAAAATTAAATGGGCCATGAACAACGTAAGTGTCTTGGCACGGAGGCTTCCCTGAAATGGAAAAGCAAGCGGTATGCGACAGAAAATGGGGGTGGGCAAGAGTTTGATCTTAGGTAATTCACAGCACACCTCATTCCTGAAATTGGCTGTGGATTTATTGAAGCAAATTAGGGAGAATATTATAAGTGAGAGGCCTTTGTATATAGATGTCCGTTCCCTCAGATTCCTTCCATGGCCTTGTTGATGAACCTAAGAAAGGAAACTAAGAAAGGGAATATTCCCAATTCCATCAACTCCTTTCGAAATGGTGCTTAAAGATGGCAAATACAAACCTGAGAGCGGAATTGAAGAAGTTTTTAAAGAATATTTTCAACAGGAAGAGAGGCCACTGGTGGTTTGTTGTGGCTCTGGTGTGCACAGCATGTATTGTGTATATGGCCAGTGAAAATTGGCCCTGGGAATTCCAAAAGGTAATATGATTGGGTCCTTGGACAGAATATTGCACACACAACAGTCTAAGTGGGCCTATTTTGGACGACCAATAAATAAGCTTCCTATGACTGTTTTACCATAGAGTTTCTTAAATAGGGCGTTATTAGGTTCGCACATTGCGCCTTCTAAAATTTTCGACTGTTGCTTCAAAATAGTTAATATGTACCAATTGACCTACGTTCCTCCCAAGGCCCTCACAGGAAATTACAGAAGAAGTTAGAGAGTATTTGAAGACTGCAATCGTAACCGATAAAACACTTGGTATAACTGGGTGTTTTGGTATTTCATAAATTTTGCCTTGTTTCCAGATTATGGAAAGGTGATAAGAATAGAAAATAAAAATCATTTTTCGGATGAGATAAGGTAGATAAGAGGCATTACGTACATGTAAATGGTATTGTGGAAGGGAATAAGAAGAAAGAAAGTTTTAGTGACTGGAATGTGGCTATTACACAGTGCCTAATACGGTTGGCAAACAACGAGGAGATGAAAGAATTTGAACGCAATTTATTTTATTATCGAGATGCTATCTGAAGCTTCAAAACCACGCTTTGGAATAATGTTCTGGAAAAGTGTGGGGGCAAACTTATTACCCTAAAATAATCACCTTGGTATTCTTCGCTGTCCGTTTTTAAAAGATATAATTTTGTCCAATAATATGAAAATTTTTTGAGGTTTCAGTCAGCGATTGTTTTGAGGTTCATCTTGCTGAATTTTTATATTTTTTCGACGATGTCAGGAATAATCACAGTAAGAAAATTAGGGTTGCCACGCAGCCCAACATGAGGGCTTGCCATGGAAAAGTTGACCAAGGAACTTTGGCCTTTAATCTGGGGTGGGAATTTTGAATTGATATGTTTTGGTTCATCAGGTAATTAAACTGGCGCAAAGTTTGAGAAGGAGCCCCATATGAAAAAATATTTTTGTAGCGGCAAAGTATGAAATATCCAGAGGTCGTTTGTGTAATGCGAAAGGCTTAGTAGTTCCTCCAGGTCTATTGCAAACGGACAATTGGTATTATGGTCAGTGCCGAGAATCCTCCCGGTTTCAATTAATGATCTGTCCAATTCCTGATTGAAACCCATGCTTGTTGGCAAATCCTAAAACTTGCTGCCATACGGCCGTTGCTGCTGTGTGGACAGTTTGAGAACCATTACGGGTTGTGAATAAACTTTTGGCGCCAAAATTGGTTTTTTGGGGAAAGCATTGGTCAGAATCCGATCAATTTATTTGGTTTCCAAAGCGCGCAATAGGATTCACGGCGCTATCAAGGCGTAGTTATCCTCCGGAAATGAGGGGTAGAGGTAGGTGGACTCTTATAGATCCATCTTATAACAGCCAACAATTGCTGAGGGCGTGGTCCCTTGTAAAGTCGAGATGGAGATAAAATGAGAGAGAGTTTTTATGATTTTACCTTTTAACCACAAGAAGCCAAGGAGATATTAAAAGAATTTGGATATTTGATGGATGAATATGTTTTCTTCTAGGGCATATTTACAGGATATTAGAAGCGTAATGGAAATATGTCCATAGTTGTATGTCGAGGTAATATAAAGGGGGTAGAACTAATGTCAATAGTAATTGGATAACACCCACAGAACAGCCGACATATTTAAGAAAGGGCAATAAAGTAAATGTCCTGTTTAAGGAAATAGAGGTAGCCATATCTAATTACACAAAACGAATTTGAGATTCAGTATACGAGAATAAGATTTTTGGGTAATCATTTCGACATGGAAATTGCGTTTGATAAGTAGATTAATTGTGGATACCAATTTTGTGAGTTGTTGCCAACCACTAATTAAGTAGGAGTGTAAAGGATTTGAGTTTGGTTAACCAGTAATGAAAGTGACGTATTAAATGTTAAATTGAACGAAATAATACTGGCACATAATGGAATGGCAACCTCGTAGTACTCACTTAAACTTGCGCCATAAGCTACGGCCATAATTATTGTAATTTCTATTCCAATTGCCCATTGGCTCTCCAATACCAAATCGAAAAATAAGGCCGGTCATAGAAACTGTTGTAAGTATGCTTTGGTGCTACCACCAACCGAATAGGTTTTTAAATATGCTTGTGGCCTTTAGCCCTGAAAATGCCTTGGAGTTGGTTAAATGAATGGGCTGGGAAAATAAAACTTATATTGTTTTCTTTTGGTGGCTTAGTGGTTGGGCTTCGATCATCTATATATGTCCTTTCCCGTTTATGGTGCAAACCTTTCAAGCAGGGTTTTGGTTCCTCGTTGCCATCTACGTTCAAGAAGCTTCATATACTATGGAAAAATCAATAATCACCACCTGCTGCTATAAAGTAATTAATTGCCCACATTAAAACCCTCCGCTTCCTTGACAGGGGTGTTCTTTTCCTTGCCCATACAGTTGGGGATTTTGTGAGTGGTTTTGGAATGATAGGAGGGAATATGCCCGGGTAAAAACCAAAGTCGCTTCAATTTGCTGATAATGAAAGGTAGAAGCAACTAAATTAATCAAGCAGCCCAATAGCTATGCTTTGATTTTATTTTTCAAATAACATTCCAATTATTCTACTTTGGTTTATCTTAACTAAAAATGGGGGGTATTTTTTAAACGCTTGTCCGCATGGATTCAGTTTAAACCTACAAAAAACATTTAAGTTCGGTTGGATGGCAAAAAGACTTAATTTGGAAATGAAACATTAAAAAAGGGCATTTGTTACGCTGTTCGGAGAAATTCCGGTGGCCGGGAAAACTCTACTTTTAAGGATGCTCACGGGCTTATTGAAGCCGGATAAGTGAATTACACAGTAGGGTGGGACACAGGTTTTGATGGCCTGAAAAATAATTACCTTATCCCGCAACAACGTAAGTGGCTAATGTTTTTCAGGACCTAACGCCCTCTGCCCAAAATATGACGTTAACAAAACCTGGAAATATGCCCTCTGAAAAACAGGATAAAGCCATATATTGCCAGAATTGTTTGATTTTTGCCCAACTCAATGATTCAACATAGAAAACCAGGAAACTCTTTCAGGGGACAGAAACAACGGGTGGCATTTGGCCCAGGGCAACTGGTTCCAGCGGCCAAGAGATTTGATATATGGACTATGCCCATTTCGGCCTTGAACCAAAGATGCGGGGGTAAAAAATTGCAGGAGTAATTTTGCAAATTATAAAAAATATAAACTTACTACGATTTCCTGGTGAGTCATGATATAGGTGAAATGTAAAATTATCGTATTTACGTGAGTTGAGCTCAATAAGCGGTAAGGTAATCAGAAGCGTGGGCGGGCCACAGATTTTTTTGTCTTAACAAAACCGTGCTAAATTTGGTTCTCGGTGAAGGTCCTGAAAATAAGCAGGAGATGTAATTTATGTAATCTCTGTCTTAAATCGGTAACGATATCATTAAGGTAGTTCGGACCCTCAGAAGTTTCCGATTTAAAGGTGGGGATAAGGTTCTTGTGCGTCAAGGCCTTTTAACCCTATAATCCAAAAAATTATAGATTTGTTATGTTGGCGGTCTGAGATTTATAGGTTTACTTAAGGGTCAAGCTCTGAAAACAGGCTCTCCAGATTCTTGTTTTTTTCACTTTATTGAAGGTCCGTTCAATGATTGTCATGGCAAAATCGAACAGCACAGGTCGCATATCTAAAGTAGTATAGGTAAACCTCATAAACAAACCACCTATGTTTTAACTAGATTTAACATGGGGCAAGTTTTTAAATTCAGAAAGCTTCTCTACCGCTAAAATCAAATTCTCAGCTACCAATACTTGGTCCGCCCTCCCGTAATTCTGAAAGTTTTGTGTCTGCCACTAAGGTTTCCTTTATTTATGATACAATGAACTCTATCGCAGACGCTTCTTCTACCGTCTGTCATACGTGCGTGAAAGCAGAATGGTCCTTTTTTCTTCCATTTCCGAAGCAATTTTCTTAATTTTCCACAATTGATTGGGGTCCCAACGTGGTTGGTTCGTCCGAGGATCAAAAACCTCGGATCGGCTAACAAGATTGCAGCTGCAGTTCCAACCCTTTTGCCCTGTACCCTTTGAAAGCTGCCAAATCTTTCCTTTGTTGTGCTTCTTGGGTATAGGCCAGTTTGCGAAATGACCGTATTGACGCTTTCCTTGTCTACCTTATAGACATGCTGGCATAAAACCTGATAAGTTCCCTTACGGGTACATATCCAAATACAGCGTGATTGTGTCAGGAAGGTAATCCAATGCTTTTTTGAACATTCTTTTTCTTGTCCTCTTGAACGTCAAGATGAATTTACAAATGCCTGACTGCTTCATCTGGGGAAAATGTAGGGTGGTTCAGAATTTTTTTTTGTTTTTTTTTTTTTCCCCATCATGGTGATTTTAAACCGCTCCCACTTTGGGCCCAAAAACCAACAATTTCCCCTTTTTTAATACTAAAGGTAAAGCTTTGTCAATGCTTTTTGGTCTCCAAGGATTTTTAGTGGCATGTTTACTAGGATGGACATGCGTGATACTGTTTTTTAATCAAAAATAATGCAAAATAAGTTGAAAACTAGTTTTAATTATTATTGGATAAATATTGACAGTCAATGTGGGTATGTTATTTTCGAATAATAGGGTATATGATTTCTTGCCTTCTTTAATTTCGTAAAATTTTTAATGATTAGGGGTTAAGTCGGATATTTTTAATTGCTTTTAAACTGAAATAAATATAAAAAAACATTACTTAGATTGTTGGGTTTTTTAAAATATAATTTATTACTTTAGCAAATTTTACCAAGAAATGAACAAAGCATATTTCCTGGACACGGTTTTTGATTTTTACTTACTTCTTTTTTAAGGGAGTATGGACTGTTCTATGCTTATTTTAAGTATTATAATAGAAAAAAGTCCTGTGAAAACCAGGACTGTTTTTTTTGGATATAACTTTCAAAAATAAAAGCTATATCGGATCAAAGTTGAAAGACCATAATAGGCGCGGTCAAATAAGTTTGAAAAAAGGTGAAGTTAAAAATTGGGCAATATCAAGTAATAAAAGGTTCTAAAACACCATCAAGTGGGCAAGGATTATTTTGGTGATGATGTAGCTTCGTTGAATGTTCATCCTTTGATATATTCGGTGGATCACCTAAATTAATGAAAACAGCGATCAGGGGATAATGGCCATTGAGAATTCATTGCGGATCTATTATACTAATTATGCATTGTTGTGTCCATAAAAACCTTCATATTATGCTGGGGAGCAGTATGTTAAATATTCATGCATAACTTAATGGTCTTAAAGGTCAGAACGATAGAGGGTATCAGGAGGTGCGTTTCGCAATCCCTAAAGTGGCATTGCCTCGCAAGTGTAAATGGAATTTTTTAAAAAATTATAAAAAGCACATTAAGCTGGTGGATTAATGTGGTATACGGCGAAACCCGCTAGAGAATCCAGGAAAGGTCCTAAGGGGATAGCTGCCATTGCAACCCAAGTGGCGGCAGAATTTATCGATTTGGAGATTATTCAATTCGGAAATACAGACAATAAGATAATTCTACTAGTTTTTATGCATTGTAAAGACTCCAAAATAAGGCTTGCCGAGGATGTATAAATAAATCAAAGCGTCCAGTACGTTTTATAAACAGACCAAAGCGGAAGTTCTTGCGGCAATATTGAAAACGTGAATGAGCGAGTTGTAATGCGAATCTACAAAGATACAATCGTTACCAGTAATAAGAAGCCATGGAAGGTATGTCCTTCTTTTGGAATGTTACCTTTGAAAGTTATAAAAATTTTTCCAAAGCAAAAGCGTTGTTGGGATTATGCGCAACAAATTTAAGTATTGGGTGATGTAGGATGATTGCGCAGAGTATTATGAATTACGGCGGAAGATAGATTAAAGTAACAGTTGAGATACTATTTTCTAAGGAATTGCTAGAGAGCTAAGGGGTTGGATGCGCGTAAGGTGCCCGTCCCAGTTATCAATATGGTATCGGAAGTCCTGATTGGAACCATCCATAGCTGTTCAGAATGCGGTGAAAGAATGCAGTCTTGGCATTTGAAATGGGACATCAGTCGAATATCAAAGGTTTATCAAGTGGTTTGCCCGAACTGATGGTGATCATTTAACTTTTATTTTTACGAATAGGATAAATTTGTGTGGTTATAAACCGGACAAACTGGAATGTGTTACGTTAATTGGGGGGCTCCAAAGAGGGTATCTCATGCATATTAGTTTTGGCCTGTTTTAAAACCCTGGTAGATGAGGTGTTGATTCCTAATTCGGATAGCCCAACATATACATCGTAACCAATTGGTGGCCAGTGCACGATATTATGATTTGAAATCGTGACAATGGCTTGGTTCCGGATTTTTAGAGGTGTTAAAAGTCAGACCCTTTCAAGGTGAAGATGAATTGTGGAACGCAGTAGTGCCACGATAAGCTGGCCCCACCAGGGAGCTACGGCACAGTAGGAGCAATTGACGCCATCTGGTGGCTTTTTGCAAAAGAGAAGATATTTTATTGGTTAATGACAACCCGTACAGTTTGTATTGAACCGAGTCCAACATCCCATAAGTACTTTTGAGATAAGGGTGCAATGGACCGTGGCTCTGGAATTAAATCAACTGCAAGTAAAACTTTAATAGGCGCGAGGCCATGGCGTGTAGGGATGGTTTTTGGGGAATAGCGAGCAATATCAATGCCGTTTAAAGGTGAAAAAGACAATATGGATTCTGGGAATGTCTACGGAAATTCAAAAAGGGGCCATCGCGCCTTAAACAGTAGTGAGTCATGGTTTAGTGATTTGAATAAAGGTGTCATGGGTGAGCGGAGGGAATTAAATGTCCGCATTGGCCGATAAGTTAAACTGTACGCTATGATAGAATATTCTGTAGGGATGTTCGTGGTGGGCCTAGTTGCCTCCGGAGTTGCGTCTTCCGAGAATTTATTGACTCGGTGGCTTCCTATGATAAGAAATTTTTTATTACGCCAGGAACGGAGGACAATTTTTGTTCAAACGGAGAGGGGTATATTTCGATTCTCCTTATGTTGTCACGGCCGATAAGATTAAGGAAGCAATAGATAGGTTTGAAAAAAATGAAAATAAGAAGCTTAAATGTCCATTTTTGGAATGGGTCGGAGGGTATTTTCCATAGTTAATCGATAATAATTGAAGAATCCCGGGGTTTTTTTTTGGGAATATTTGTAAGGTTGTTCTCGCTTTATTGGGAACTAAGTTGATAGAATAGTATAATGTAATTTGTGTAATTCGGTATCGGAATTAATTGAGGTCCTTTGGCCAAGGATATTAAAGCGTAACCGGCGTCCGGACTCTAAAGAAATTTTACGGAATAGATGCTAGCGGAGGCAACAGGCGTCCTGATGAGGCCGCTTTATTAATCTTTGATCGACGAAATATAAGCAGATTATTGGCCAACTTCACTTGGCCGCTGCGAATAGTAAGTATTACCGGTAGTATGTGATGTTCTGGAATTGCAGAATATTGGATGCCCGTAAATATATGCTATAGTGCTGATGCAGGGTTGCACAAAAGCGTGGTAATTTGCCAAGTTGTAAGAAAATCATGCCGAAAAGGCGAAATTCTTGGCTGTCACCCCATTGCAAAAGAAAACCTGAGGTTTCCCAGACTTCGGCGCTGCTATAGAAGGGGTTGGTTTATGGAGAAGAACGAAATATCATATGCAAATAGAGAAGACGGCCTTTAAATTGCGGAAAAGGCATTGGGGATTTTTCAAAGAACTGGGTATGCGGATCCGTAATGAAAGCCCAGAGCACAATGATAAGAACATATAGCCTATTTCACTATTTTGGCCCCATATAGAGTTTCATTATGTGGGAAAGACAGTAAATTGAGAAAAAGAAGGAAATGAGCGGTGATATTTTTTGACAATGCTGAAGTGGTTTTGAAAGCACTGTGCGCTTGCTAAAAGTCACCATGCTATGTGGACCCCTATTTTAAGCGAACAAGGAAAAACGTAAGTAGAAAACCTTAGGGGAAAATAAATTTCAACTTGAAAGGAGTTTAAAGCCATGTTGGTTGCAGATGACTATGAAGCAAATTTAATAATGAAAATGAAATAGTACGAATAAAATAAAGGAAGATATTAAACGGAATACCAATTAACAAAAATAGAGTATAGAAATGGAAAATTCAAACAAAATGAAAACATGGTTGGACGAATAATGAAATTGGACCATCCGTTTAGTAATTGCCGGCGCTTGTAGTGCGGAAAACAGAGAGCAAGTTGCTTCGATTGCCAATGAGTTACAAAGATACCGATGTAAATACTTACGGCTGGTATCTGGAAGCCAAGACACCGGTCCTTGGAAATGTTAGAAGGAGTGGGTTGCTTTAGGTTAAAAGTGTTGCACAAAAGTTAAGGCGGAGACCAGGTATGAAAACCTGTACTGAGGTAGGGCTAATGCGCTCACGTTTAAGTTGGCAATTGGAACATGACGTTGATTTATTGTGGATCGTGCACGTCAACGGTTTAGTCCTAATTTATATGACAGGAAAGGTTGCTGAATGCACTAGAGGGACCAGATAAAATTGATTGGTAAAGGAATCCAGTAAAGTCGGATTTGGCATTATGGCTGAGGTGAATTGAAGATTGATATACTGCCGAATTAAAAAATTTAGGAGCCATACATAGAGTTTTTTTTTCTAGCTTATGAAAGAACAAAATATAGGAATATTCCAGGAATGGCAATTAGCTATTGAATTCAAAATAAATTTCCAGATTATCCTTTAATAATGATCTCTTCACACATTCAGGTGAATAGGGAAATGATTTTTGATGTTTCCCCACAGCCTTAGTATGTTAATGGGTGTTTGGGTAAGGGTTGTATGAGTCGGATGGATCATTTTTGAGCGCCGGAATAATGCGTTGGAGTGAATGCTGCCCAACAGGTAACTCCATCCAAATTGATCCAGGAAATTGTATGAAGATTTGAAAAATAGAAACGCAAACTGGATGCAGAAGTAGGGTAACAATAGTCACTTAGAACTAAGGGCCGCAAATAGGATTTCTTGATAGCCATTTATTCGAAATGCTTAAAGGAAAGAATGGAAAATAGAATGGTTAATTGGTGCTTAAAAAAGCAGAAGAACGTTTGGCCGTATTGCAGAGCAATCGTGTGGAATTGCTATTTTAGGCAATGTTGATTTTGGAAGGTGAGGGCTCTAAAGTTAAGTGAGGAAATTTTGTTTTAAAGCTGTTTTAAGAGCATATTCATCAAGATCAATTTAATCATCAGGAGGAAAATAATCAAACTCATAAACGTATTTTAATGGTTGACCGTTAAAACCCACCAACTAAAATGGCGTGTTTTTTATTAATTGGAATATGTGCTTTTTTACATTCTTAAATATAAATAGGTCACTTGGAAAATAATTAAAGTCTTTGGACTTTACGAAAGATAGTTCTCCTGCTAAGATGCAGAGTATTGATCGTGGCTCTGTTAAATAAGTTAAGTATTGTTTTCAGTTAATATAGTGTAACAAATTGACTTTTTTGTTACATCGTTTTGACCAAAGAAAATGAATTGAAAGATCTATTATTGTTTTCCCGCTCAAATTTTAATTTGGGAAAAATGTAAAATGAACAAAAATTAAGGATGAATGAAAGAATATTTTGGTAATAGGGGAATTCCTTTGCCTAATCGCTCGTAGGAATTTTCGCAAAGAAACAGTTTGATAAAATCCGTGGTGACTGTTAAAGAGGTGAAAGTTATGATGTTAATAGAAGAAACCTTATTAAATCGGAAGAAAATAAGGTTTTGGTAAAAAGGGACAATGTTGATGGATATACAATTGGTAAATAAGAACGGAGTCCTTAAGATATAAAAACTGGTACTGGATAAATAAAAGTTTTCACGGGGAAAATACCTTTGAGAGGTGTATTTTAAAATATAGACTTAATTGATGCGATGAGGGAGCAAAGAATACGGTCAACGAAACTAGTCAAAAAAGTAATAGAATTAAAGCTCAAGAGGGAAAATTAAAAGTAGGACTTGATGTGCATGCAATTTGATCGTACGATGTGTTACCCGGGCGTAATGTTGAGGCCTCTGAAGACAATAAATCACGTAAAGTAAGTCCTAAATACATGGGCGGAGTTTTTGAGGGAAAAACCACTTCTTAGTGAGGAAGCCAGTGTTAAAATCACCGCTGCTGAGGAGGCTTCAATGTTTGCAACGGAAACAAATAGATATTTTATTTTATATAAAGAAGTCTGGTGTATGACGTGTACGTTATGGTAACCTAAAAAGAGGTAAGATAGAATACGTTTGCAAGGAGGAAGAGTTAAAAATTATGGAATAGTTTTAGCTTAACCGTAAAATGAAACTATTTTTAAAATCAGGTTAACTACATAAGATATTGCTTCGAAGCACTGAGCCGACGCAGATGGCGGGCTCAGTGCTTTTATAGGTGCCGTTACGATTATTCCTTAAAGATGTAACGGGTAATAAAAACCTTGTCCATCATCCTTGCCGCTAATCGTACCTTCCAACTGCGCTGGTAACAAGGCAATTCCATCCTCAGCAACCATAGCATTAATTTTCGATGATATTAAATGCCTCATTGCTGCAATATTTTGAACCGTATACCTCCCAATATATTCATAAAAACTTCAAGGAAAGTTTTGGTTCTTCAAAAATTCTTTAACTGCCTATTAATCAACCGCAGCAGACTTGTTCCTAGTATTATCTTCTCGGTTGTTCACGTAGTGAACTCCTTGTAATCCCCTATCTCTGTGGCGCTAATGATCGGGATCTCCCCATACCACTTGGAACAATGGATTCTACAAACTGGTGATTACTTTTGAATTGTTGGGCATTACCTCAAACGGTGACAAAAGCAAAGCAGGCAAGAGTATAAAAATTTTACATTTCGTGTTTTTTTTATGGTTCGTAATTGATTAATCAACTGATCAATTTTAAAAGCTAGTTAAACTAAAGTTTGTTCTTGTAGGCAAATCTGTCAGAATTCGTTATGGAAGGAACTGTAAATATAAATCTAAACTGAAGTTGGTATATTAAGCCGTAAAAACTGTGGAATGGCGTTTTTACAATGTCGATTAAGGGAAATTTCCGTCTTAAAGGTATAAAAGAGTACCAACCCTGTGTCCGAGTTGGTGATTTATATGTGGAGTTTGAGCTGAGGAGAGCCTGACAATTTCCAGGAATTATTACTTGAATTGGGCGACAGAAAGAATTATATTATTTCAGATAAATCGTTTAACCTATCCAAGCAAACCACATTAATTGCGGCCAATTTAGGCAGGTTTTTTTAATCGTAACCTTAAATAATCCGCCAACTTCTAACGAGTTTTATCGATCGGTTTTTGGTGAACGTCAGAGGCATATCACATTCCTGGCCGTATTACTATTTTAAATAAAAAGATACCTAATAGTGAAGAGAACTGGATGAGATAAAATATTTAGCCCAACTTTTATAAGAGGTTGATACACCTGCATTGGAATATCTGCAAAAACTAAAAAAAAAATGTAGATAAGGTAAGGACTTGATGGTGGGAAAAACGAGTATGTTTCTGGGACATTCCGGAGTGGGGTAAATTCTTACTTTGTCAATGCCATAGAGCCGCAACTGACCTGAAAACAAAAAAATATTCTTCCCAACACATGCAGGGGCAAACCATCTACTAAACTGACTTTTGCGGAAATGTTCGATTGTGGAATTCGGGGCAAAAAATAATTGATCACGCCTGGAAGATCAAGGGATTTGGATAGTAGATAGGAAAAAGGAGGAAAAGGGGATTATTTTCCTGAATTTTTAAGTTGAAGGGCGAATGCAAGTTTATAATTGTCTGCAATTTGGACGAGCCTCACTGTGGCTGTAAAAGAAGCCTTGGATAATGATGAGGTGGCTTGGGAGTAGGTATAAAATTATGTGCAGATGATTAGTGGGCAATGAGCAATATAGGTAGATATTTACGGGGCAAAAATAATGCGCGCACAATACAAAGGTAAGCTACTGCCAAGTGTCACATGGATCATAAAATGGTTTCAGAAATATCAAACAGGAACTACTTGTATTTTAGGCATTAGAGGAGCGAATCGATAGGGATATAAAGTGGCTTGCCAATAAGGATCGTAAATTTTTGAGAATTTTAACGTGCGCAGGACGTAATGAATTGTCCTCTTCTTCGGTTGAGGGCAGGCCTTGTGGTAATATGAGTCCAGCTTTACGACTTCAGTGCATCTACAAAAAAAGAAATAGGCCCAGTATATTAAAGCGCTGCGAAAACCAGAAGTAAAAAGCAGGTTCCGTTATATGAAAAAATTGTTGGTACAATGACAACGATCTCGGAAGAAAGTTGGGACCGTATTTTTGGGGCGGACATGAAAAGTGGCGCTGCTTAATGACGGCCGGTAACTATCCAAATAGACACAAAAAAATAAAGAATAATGGAACATAGAAAATGCACAAAGAGGCCCGTTTGACGAATGGATCAAGCCATGGGGTACGTATTAAATGAGGCTAACCAATTAGCCCACTTACCGAGGAAGTGGGGAGGTAGCCCTGTATATAGCCCAGGCGTTATGGTGAACAAAGCGAAAAGGAATCGGACAAGAATAAGGATCCTAGTGAAGAAGTTTGGCAGACGTACTTTTGTAGTCCTTTGTTGGCGAATCAGACAGGGATAAATTTACAAGAGCATTTGAAAATAAGAAATTAACCTTAAGACCAAACGCGATCAATGATCGTCACCAACAACAATAAAAAGCTCAAAATAGTACTATAATTGTTCCCGTTTGTTTTTTGATACTTCAATTCATTAACAAAAATAATGAATGATAAGCAAAAATCCCCTAAGAAATCTGAAACTACATTATCTATTACCCCATTCGGCAAAAACTAAATAAAATCAGAAGTAAAAATGATACCGGATCTAAAAGTGAATCCAATAGATGGTTTATTATTACAGGCCTTATTCCCAAACATAAAAATCGTAACCTTCCGATTCTGATGATCGCGGAAAGTAATGCAAAAAGGGTTGCAGATTAGTAAATGGGTGTGTGTTGAGAATCTATATGATAAGTTGTCGTCGAGCCTATGTATGTGGTCGGGTGGAGGTCGCTTCAGCGGTGGACTCAGTGTAGGATGTGGGTACGACGGGCTGTTGTGTATTTGTGCACAGTCTGTTGATAGTTTATGGAGCGGACCCGCTCGATAGGGCATATAATCATTTATGAGGAATTGTGACGTGCTGTCAGGCTGTAGAAGTCGTAAAAGAATGACCGAAGACAAATAAAAGTATGGGTAGAGGGCCCCTTCCGGAGTTTGGGCCTGCGGAAATCAACTTATAGACAAAGGCGGAGCTGTTCCTCCTATACACACCCACACCACAAAATGGTGCTGCATTAAGGTAAAGTCTCCTGTCATGATAATGCAGCCAATGATATTTCAGCATTGCTTTACCTAGGCTCCAACGCTTGAATGGACTGGAATTGGCATGTCGGTTAACAATAAACCTTCGGTGCCTTACGTATAAATGACCTTGGATGGTTTGCTTTGCGCAAATTGGGGTTGCAAATGTCTTTGAGGAAAACAATTAAGGTGTCGCCAAAAGAATGCTGTGAATCTGCCAAGCCTCAGGTAAGTGGAATCGATTTGGAGTGTCTGCAAATCCTATTTTATAGTATTGTGCATGCTTTGCGAGATAGAGGTGTACGGGGGAAATTCTTTACGGCACTATAACAAAAATAGTCCTTCAATGGGATTAGTGTTCTCAAAGAATATTTTATAAGGTATTCGTGTGGAAACCAACTTTCTTGATCATCGTTTATTTTGAAAAAAATAGCCAAATCCTGGAAAATACGAATTTCAATTTTGAACTTGCCAAATGCAAAGCCGGATATAGCACAAGAACCATTTTGCAGTAAACTGTTCCGGATTGGGTGTAGGTGTTCATAATGACGGGTCTGCAACCTTTAAGATTAAGGAAACAGACCGACTGAAAGCCATTAAAGATCGAGTTGACCAAATGGGTGCCCCCATTCGTGACCGATAGAACAGAGCGGGAGGCGTCAAAGAAATAAAAGGAAAATAGCCATTGATACTTATAAGACTACACAGAATGGCCATGGCTTTGCACCGTTTGAGCCTCAAAACTTCACTGTTTGTCAACGATCGTAAGTGGTTTCCCAAATCTTACCCAGGAACTTTTTTGGAAGGAACATGGAAAAGTTAAAAATTCAAGGTGCAAACCATCTGGATTTTTATTTGTATACCTGAGTGGGGATTTACTTGACAGTAATCGCCTCCTTTGCATCGTCGTATTATTTGCAGGGCCGCTAAACAGAATCTAAATAATTTAAGAATATCAAATGAAAATGATGCGCAGCTCAATTTTGAACTCCAAGAACGAATTATTGGGACAGAGTATCAGCAGAGAATAGAAGATGAGTCCAATTAAATTGGTGTTCACAGACGATAGGACTGGGCAAAAAGTGAGCAGCAAAATGTTCAAGGACCTATTAATTATTTGGATGAGGGCGATGTAATGGTGGAACTTAAATAATACCAAAGTTTTCCTGCTAGAGTTATACGGTATAAGAAAAAGACAGTGAGCTAGGATAGAAGTTTTATTAGCGGGAATTAAATAGGAAAGCAAACGTCTTCTGAATGTTTTGGTGGACTCCTGCGCGTAAAATAAGAACTGAACAAACCTTTATTTGGCGATGATGCAAACTTTGGTTCCGAAGTAGATAGAGACCAATACAATCTAGAGGGAAGAACTTAAGTTCTTGTGATGAATGTTCCTATAGCCGGATTTTAGAAGAAATTAAAAGAACTTGGG
>Ga0163217_1020610_pt1 | contig 22538 bp, 17 predicted proteins | sample SynspAceP_FD_185933 | JGI IMG/M metagenome (GOLD analysis project Ga0163217, IMG submission 185933) | Saline lake microbial communities from Ace Lake in Antarctica - Synechococcus sp. Ace-P (PacBio error correction) | ecosystem: Environmental > Aquatic > Non-marine Saline and Alkaline > Saline ...
AGGAGATGACTTTTCTCCAAATAGAGCTCAATGTAAAAACCGTCAAAACCAGTATTATCAAAGCATAAATATTGTCATCCTTGAATTCAAAAGTGAAAATCTTTACCAGCTTCCGAACCCTAAAGAAATTTTCTTTACTTGCTGGAAATAAATTCTCCCTGTTGGCAAATATGGAAACATGGTTGGCCCATTAAAACCAATTTTCCCCCCACCAAGGTTTTTTTTTTACCAATGCGAACCCCTGTAAAATCTTGGAAATAGATTTTCTTGTTGGGTGGGACCATATTTTATCTAAAAAAATCAGGTTTGGTAATTTTCCCCATTTTGGCAAATCCCGGGGTTTTTTCTTTTTAGAACTCCAACCCTGTGCAGGGGGCAATCTATTAGACCCTATCCGCGGAGTCGTAAATAGTTTTTTTGATGACTTTTGGTTAGATTCTAAATAACTCTTTTGTTTCCACGTTATGGGCACCATCCGCGGTTTTGGCTCTTCGCTTTTTAATTCTTTTGAAGTTTTTTTTTTTGGTTTCAATAAATATATCCCAAAAGGCGACTTAGCTTGGCCTTTATTTTCCATAAGTGCTCTTTGGCTAAATGGCAAAGATTTTTACCGCCAGCACCCGGCCCACAGGTATCAAACCCCACACGTTGGCCCGGTTTAATGTCCTAAAATAAGGTGCTACCAGTTTGTGAAGAGGCAATCCTGTACTTCGAAACCAGCCTTTCTTAAAGGCTTCGGTTTTAATAAAATAACATTTGAAACGTTCTTCAGGCGCAAGGCATCTGGATATCCTTTAATGGATTCCTGTTTCACTCCTGCCCATTCAGGGCACTGCTTAGATTTATCCTTAGTTGTTTTTTTTAAAGTATTTCGTCCCTATAAAGGAATAACTTTCGGCTGTCAATTAAGAGCATGAATTTTTCCCTTGGTCCCAGAGCGCTTCACCCAATGACTTGGCACATAGTTCGTCTACCAATCCGGAATATTCCTTGTAATTTTACGAAATTTTGGAAGAGTTCCACAAATCAATTTCCCCTTGATCCTTCTTTCAAGGAGTAGGTTCTAACTGTTTCGCATCTGTTAAGTTTTTAATACCCTTAAGAACGGCCCAACGGCAAAACATTCTAAATAGGTTGGGTCTAGCTATATGGTTGCTTTACTTCGGCTATCCCTCAGAATACAATCGCTTCCAACGGACCAATTTCATAAGTGTTTCCGCAATAAAAACCTCTAATCCCTAGCACCCCTCGCTTGTCATAATTTCATACTTTCTCTACTACTTTAATCGCGTATTCACCTTCATTAAAATATAAAATTTAAACGCAATCAACAACCGCAAACACTAGAATTTTCTTAATGTAATCGCATTTTTTAAAAAATTAAGATTGCAAGGTATTGTATTAGAACTATTCCTATTATTTTTGGTGAAAATTTAACATGCGAAACTAATTTGGTGATCCTTGTGCTATTTCTCTTAGGTTCCTGTTCTGAAAAGGAAGGGTCAAGGGAAAGATTAATACCGTGGAAAATAGAGACTATTTATACTGTTCATTGAGGTTTTAGGGCTATCCCAAATTATGGATGGCGGTAATATGGCATTCGGCACGACAGGGGGGCTTTGGATTGGTGGACCTTAAGGACGGAATAAAAGTGCGAGTGAAAATACCCAAAAATATGATAAGATTTTTAAATACCTGAATTCAGGGCAATGCGCAAAACGCTGCCGATTTTCCTTTAATGCTTTCCGTGGGTAAATCCTGCCTTATTATATAAGACAGGGGATACCGTGAAAGGTATCGGTGTACACCAAGAAAGAGGATGAAAAGGATTCTATGATGCCATGACCTTTTGGAACAATAAGGAAAGGAATCGCCGTAGGGGACAGTAAAATGAATGGGTGTCTTTCAATAATAATTACTAGGGAATGGAGGTTAATACATGGAATAAATTGGCTTGTTCTTCACTTACCTAAAATCGAAGATGGGGAAGGCGCTTTTGCGGCAAGTAAACTAAATATAAGTGCTGGGCAATAAAGCATGGATAGCACTACAAATGGAAATGTTTAATTACTCCGCATGACAAAGGATTTACCTGGGCGGTGATAAAACTCCAATTTGAAAGTTTCGAACCAACTCCAAGGAATATACCCCATTGAATTTTTTTATGACGAAAAATTTAGGTGTTGTCTTCGGTGGAGACTACATACTAAGCCAAAAATTTAAAGTCCGGCCAACAAAGCAATAACAAGTAGATGGTGGAAAAACATGGAAGTAGGTCGCCATGGCGAACTTCCCTGATTATAGAACCTGTGTACAATTTGGTGCCCAATTCAAAAAGGCAAAATCCCTTATAGCCCTAGGGCTTTTAAAAATGGTATAGCCTATTCCCATGATACAGGTCAGACCATGGGAACACTTTCCAAATTGAGTCTTTTTTTATACCTTGAGGTTTCTGGAACGATTCCATTGCCTATGCGGCGGGCAAAGGACAGAATTCAAACTAATTTTCATTAGTTGCAGACATGGCCATTTTTGAACGACAAGCAATTCCCCATTGACCTAAAGGCACATTTATTTATTCCCTCTTTTTCTGACGAATTGCTTAATTAATGTGTTTGAACTCTTCTTCTGACCGGCTCAGCAATATGGTCTTTTTTGCCGAAATGGTCTTGGATATTTTTCGATATAAAGATTTTTTCCGCCCTGGTATTTTTCTTCCTCAACTTCTGCATAACGATAAGAGTCACTGGCCTGTGAATCCGAAAAGGCCATCCAAATTTTTAAATATCGGACCCTATTTCATACCAGCTCTCTCTGAAAAAACCTTTCTTTTTTTGATTGGTGTTCGTTGTATAGGGGCCAAAAACTTTGGCTTTCTTGGGCGTAAGTCCATTTTTTCCCGTAATGAACGCTAAACTTTCAGGATTTTATTTTTTCCCAATCCTGTTTTTCTTGGGACTTACTGATATGGTAGCCATCAGGAATAAAAGTGGTGCTTAGTAATTTTTAATTTTTATTCCATCATTGTTTCAAAATTTAATTCTTCAAAATCTTCAACATGGGAATTCAAGTTCAATAATAATTAATCATATCCAATCTGTTTTTTCCAAGATATCGTTGAGGGTCCATTCCATTTAAAAGGAATATTTCGGCCAAAATCATAGGAGGATAGTCTCCATGTCATTAAACTCGAAAATATTTTGTTTCTATATCAGAATGGCCAAATCCGAAATAGGAAATTGCTTTTGGCTTCCATTGAATTGAATTGCATGAAAAGTAGTACAACTGCCGCTATGGAGCAACTGCATAGAAATTGTTTTTTTATAGGAACCCTTGAGTGAAATTATTTTTGTCTCCATGGTTCATTTTTCCAATTTCTGAAAGATATCAGTGTTGAGATTTCAAAATAACCTTCAGAACTTTAAAATCCTGGGACTGGTAGACAATAGTGGATTCCTTCCTTGTTGAATCTTAATCCAGATATTGCCAGAAAGGGTAATCCGAAATAGCCATTCCGGGAACCTTTAAAAACTTTATTTTTTTATTTATTTAGTCATTTCAATAGTTTTGACCTTGAAACATATGAAAAGGTTTAATTTTTCTTTTAACAGCTTTCAATTTTTTTTGAAGCCAACGTGATAGGAAGCTTTTAAAACCCCCTACGGAAGTCTCCTAGTATCTCTGAAATTTCTCATACTTCAATTCCTGAAAATACTTCATATTGAGATTAAATTTTTGTTTTTCAGGTCAAGGTTGCAATTGCCGATTGTAATTTAAGTTGAAACTCATCGCCCTTCAAAATAGACAACCGCCCGTAAAATCCGCGCAACGTTTTTTATTGTATAATTGCTCGTTGCTTACTTAAGTTTTTGCCGATTGGATTTTAAAAAAGGAATAAGGCCTTCATTAAGTAGCTATTCTGTAACATCCAAGAATAAAAGTTTGCTAAATCCCTTTAAAAGCCATCAATATTGCGGAACACCTTTATAAAAGTATTTGGGCACAACATCATCTGTATCTTCATGGTTTAAAAAACAATCTTCTAATATGCCAATTATAATACCTCCCCCAATTTTTAGGACAGCAAGTTTCAGTTTGTAATTTAACCCGGTCAAATTGAAGAGACAAGAAGAAATTCAGTGCAATCGTTCAGCCAAAGTGGCCATTGAGGTTTAAAAGGAGCATAGCAGCCTGCAAAAGAGCTCGCGGCCAAATTCGAACTACAACTCCTACACAATATCAGTGGAAACGGGAGTTTTTGGAAAAATGCAGAATCTGGCCTTTCGGGTCCAAACCAGAAAAGAAAGATCCGAATTCGGGACCGGGCCACTCTACCAATAAGATCGGCCAGTTGCAAGTGAGAACGATTTTTTTAAAAGAAAAGCCTTGGCAAATGGCACTACCGAAAGAAGACAGAAGTGTAAGGTCATCCAAGGCTAAACCTTGTCTCAACAATGTAAGCTCCTGGATAATCCATCGCTCCGGTCTTTATTACAGCCCAGAAGGTGAGAGTATGTTGAACCTAAAAGCTTATGAAGGAAATGGATGCCTGCTTTTTGAACACCCCTAACTACGGGGCCGGAACGTAATGACCGATTACCTGAAACCTTGACCTTGGGTATCGCGTAAACGTGAAAAGGAATAAGACGCTATATAAGCTTATGGACCTACAGACCATTTATAGAAAGCCAGGACATTATCAGGACCCAAGAGCTTAAGTTTCCCTTATCTGCTAAAGGACCTGAAAATAGAACGCCCCGATCAAGCTCTGGCAGACCGATATCACTTATATTTCCATGTTGGCAGGGCTTTATGTACATGAAACGCCATAATCGTGTACACAGTAGAAAGATCCTCTTAAATTGGAGCAATTTCAAATTCAATGGACAAAGAGTGGTGCATAGAACTATTGGAGGACACCAATTGCCAAATCGGGGCGCTCTGAGATACACAACTCCGATCAGGGAGCTCAATATACCAGTGGCCCAATACAAATCGATGGCTTCAAAGAAAATAACATCCCATATCAATGGATGGCAAGGGAAGGGCCTGGACAACATTTACATCGAACGTTCTGGAAGTCGATTCAAATATGAAAATATATCTGAATCCTCCAAAACGGGGGTCCTGGACCTCTATCAAAAATGTAAGGGAGTATATCGAGTTCTATAATACCAAAAGATGAGGCATACCGAAATAGAAAAGGGCCGCCCGATCAAAATTTATAATGCTAAAAAATGGCATCATGAAAACTAAGGAATACCTTTAAGCTGTCTTAAACAGATGGGAAGTAAGTGGTAAATAAAGTCCCTTTCCTTGTAGGTGTTTACCACACCTCAAAAGCCTTCGACTGATGGGTACTTTATGTTTTAATTGTATTACTAGAGTTTTCTTCCGCAATCCAAACATGTTGTACTTGAAGTTTCAAAACATTGGACTAAAAAATTGCATAAGGTTTTATTTGCAACTTCATATAATTTCTGTATCTGATAACTAAGGTAATTAAGTTTATTCACTATCTAATTTTTCCTTAATCGAGGCATAGATGAAAATTGTCTATAATTTAGCCTATTTTTTGATATTATTCCTTATGAAACTTACTAAATGAGGCCCTGATGCATGGAAAACATGTAATGAACGATAATCCTTTAAATTATTATAGAACGTGATATTTAACTTGGCATGATAGTTGGGACACCTCTTATGTTGACAGAATTTGAATAAGCTTTATTTTAAATCCCTTAAATCATTTTTGTTGAACAGGAGTATGGGAGAATACCTGTTACCCACTGGAAGCGCGAATATTTTTGCGGCTTTTTTGATCTTGTCACCTAAATCGATACCAAAGTTATCAATTATTGGTCAGGATCCAATCATGGACTGGACAGGCCAATGGACTTTTGTTTTTTCTGTAAATGAGGGTGTGGCCACACCCGCCTTCCCTGGGCTAAATTTTTTTAAAGGAGATCGATATGGAATTTGGGGAAACCTCCGTACCCAAAGCGGGAATTTAGAGCGTTGGGCGAATCAACGGAGTTTTATTGCTCAATGCAACCCTGACGTTAGGGAGCATGAAGCGGGCTAGTCACCAAAACCAAGGAATGGGAGATTTTTTACAGATACTTGATCCATAACCTATCAGAGCTAGGGGGCCCTTAATATTTTTTTTGTTATGGGGGGCGGTTTTGCCAAAAAGAAAGCAAAAATTGTCGATGCCCAACAAGCCATCAATAATTTTAACTTCTGGCATCCATCACCATTTGGAGTGCCAATAGGGGATAATTGGGTTTTGGTAAACAAGCATTTTAGTAAAACGAACAAAATATTAACGGATAAAGGAGAACTGCAATTAACTGGAATATAGGCGTTTTATGGTTATTTTGTTTTAAATATGGTATTTTAAGTGAAACTAACACTACTTTTAAACACCAGTATTTCAAAAATGAATGTAACAAATTGAATAATTATATGATTTTTTATCCAAACAGGTAATGAAGTATGAACTAAATCTATATTTGTTAACTTTTTTTGTTAAATATTTTTTTACAAAATTTAAACAAAGCACTTTTTGATTTAAAACATTTAAATTAATGAATTCTACTGATTAAAAAGGGTATTATTGGTTGATACGACGGAACAACCAATATGCTAAATAAACTTTTTTTTAAAAAAGCTTATTCCGGATTTTAGAAATAGATACTGTTACGTACGGACATAGAGCCCTTGGATTTCATTGAGAAAATATTAAATGAATATAGACGAAGGTAGTTTTTTCCTGTTGATCTAGATATCGAAAATGCCAGTAATGAATGGATGGCAATTTTTTGGAGGCCTTTAATATTCTATTTAGAGAGGCAGAAAGGAAAGATTGTTGTAGCTAGTATTAACCGCTAATGGAAGTGAAGAGGTGACGTATAAAGGCATTGTCAATTCCCGAGTTAAAGAGTGCCTTCATAAAGCCATTGGTCCCGATATAAACTTTAGAAGTATAATTCAATCTATTTTTTACGACTAGAAGTTAGTCCATGGAGTAAAAGCGTAAAAGCTGCAGCAACCAAAATCTCACGAGTAAAATAATCGCTGTACTAGGAATAATCTTATCAATAAGCTCTAGGTCTTTTAAGGTGTGGTTGTACAATTGCAGGTCTTGCTTGTCCATATTTGTTGTCCCCTTTCCGTTAAAGGATAACCATGTTGAATATCCTCCAACTGCTGCCTGATAGGTATTGGCCAAAGTAACGATTCTAATACAGGTAATTTCGTTTAAAATCAGAGGTATAACACATTAATGATTTCTAGAAATATGTGCCAAGGCTCCAGAATTTTCGGATATGAAACTTATCGGTGGCAGCAATCACAAAACAGGGCCGACGGAGTTTGGACAATCGGTAATTCTTCTTCTAAAATATTCCTTGGTCCACAACGGTTTTGTGGTAAATCTTTTCCCCACTAAAATAATCGGCTTACCTTTCTGTTAAAGAGGCTAACGCGGCCATCTAGGTTATTGACCACAATCAAAATTTTTCAAATTTTGGTGTCCCAGTCTTTTTTGTGCATTAACATAAGCCACTTAAATGGCTGCATGCCATAGCCTACTTATGGCCGCTGTTTTACTTTTTAAGATCTTCCAGTGTATTGTAGTCCACTTTTTTCGCAACATGGAGCCCATAGAAGTGGTGGTAGCTATGTATTTTTTGAACTATTTTTTGAGGGATTGCCCTCTGTAAATCCTCTTCACGATCCCTTCCGTCAGATAATGGCCAAATCGGTTTCATTGTCCTGTTAAATAATTGTGGCCATTTACCGTTCCTTCTGGGATATCCTTCCATTGCAAGTTAATTCCCTAGCTTCAAAAGCTCCTTCTTCCGATAGCCAACTGCCATGGAAAAATAAAGTGTTCGGAACACGCAATTAATAATTTACAATTTTTCAAATCACTGTTCTTTTAAATGGTTTTGTTAATCTAATATTAATTTTAATGAGCAATAGTGGACTTCATCCATATTTTGAAATTGGAAAGGTGTAAAACACTGACAAACAAATAATGTAATAAAATGGACTATTAACATTATCCAGCTATTTTTTCAAGGCAAAATTAATTAATTCGGAGATGGCCAGATCTGGTTTTTAAAGAAATAACTTAACCGTTGGGCTATTTTGCCAAGTGGAAAATAACAGTTTTAAGGAAACGGCCTATGGCCCAGTAATTTGACAACCGTATATCCCTGAGGGTTTTCCATTATCACAAATTCGTGAATCCGTTTTAATCTCAAAATAAAAACTGCTAATTTAGTATCATTTCATCATCTTTCCAATTTAGGCGTAATCTACGGCCTTGTGGTCCATAGAAACCAACATTCGTAGCCGTAAACCCGATTGATTTGTCCGATAAAAATTTTCGCAAGGAAGCTATCATAGGTAACAACATAGGGAGTTGATTTATCCTTAAGCCAATTCATGTGGCGCATATTAAATGCTTGCTGGTATCTGTGGTGTGAATATGGGTGCTGTCGTAAAAATGCAATAGAACTGTCCTAGACCAAAGCATATTCGCTCAATAGAAATGAATCTACAGGTATATTCGGCTGAATGGCACAGAAGTACCAATTCCGGATAATATCCAAATTGCCTTCTCTCCTTTTTATGGTCCGGTGGGTTAAAATCTATGTTTGCCAGGCATACCAATCATTTAGAAGAAATAATCTATATATTGTCGGGCCTATGCGAGTAGATGTGACGGTAATACGCTTATTGGTTTTAGCCATCCGTATGGGAAAAGGAATTCGCGCTTGCCTTTTTCTTATATCGATCTTATCAAATATTGGGAAACACGCGCTTACTCTGTCTGGGTCACCAACGGTAATTATCAAGTATCTATAGGTTCTTGCGGTACAATAAAGTTACAGGTGGTAATACGCTTTTGTCTGCGTTAAGGATTAGCTCTGATGAACGCAAATTCATTTTATCATTTTAATATGCGTCCGTCTCAGAGTATACAGAAAATTATATTTTAAGGCACCGCCAGATAAGTCATCATTTTCTTCTTGTATACAGGAATAATAGCTAGTTTTTCCTTCTAGTATTTCCCATACCCTCTTGACAATTTAACAGGATTGAAATTGGTGAAAAGTGGTTTTTAGTTTAGTTTATTCACCCGATCGTATTTGGGTATCGCCAAAACCAAAATAACGGCCCTTGATTGTTAAAAGGTATTCAGTAATGCTACCTTGGATTTAGGTTGGTACTCGGGCTAGACGTAAAACATTATTCTCTACTTCATTTAAGGCCATTTCTAATGCTTGGGATCGCAATAAAATGGGCTTCGATAGCTGAAAGGTGAGAGAATGAAAACTGGAAAATCTTTTTAAAATTCTGCCAATTCTAATTGGTGTCGCTGCAATACCAATTGCCAAAACTAGTCCCGGCATATTCTATATAGTCTGGAGTTTAAAAGGGTTTCGATTGGTAAATAATTTGCGTAGTTGTTCGTCAGCCAATTCCCCAAAGCCCTGACAGATTTTCAAAATTTTCAATCCTCGTCACAGGATACCAGGGAAATTTCCGGCATATGGCCTGTGGGTTTTTAGCTCACGATTACGGCCCAACATATTATTTGATCAAAAGATCATAATCCGAACCAAAGACTATGCGGTCTTCCCTGTTTGTGATTACACAAAGTTTCTATTATTCTTAAAGTTTTATCAATAACAAGACTTGATACCTTAATAATTTTTGTTTAAAAATTCAAACCTAGTTTCCAAAAGGATTTCGCTCCAACATTGGTTTCGGTCTTACCTTCGCAATAGCATTTCGCGCCAGGTATAATATCCCCTCCAACTTCAAAGTGATTTTAATTTTTTCGGTGAACATGCACCGTTTGTAATGTGTAATTGCAGAACTCATTGTTAGTGGTGGTTTTAGGTTGTGGCTAATAAATGTAGTGTTTTATCTGATATTCAAAAATAATTAACAAAAAAATCTAACCTCCAACGCGTTTTTACCTTAAAAACCTTTCTCTTGTAATATTTTCATTATTTAATCCCTGTATCGCCTTGTATGATTATAGAGAACGCCTTAAAGCTTCCGCAACGCATGAGCTTGGTTTTAAGTTCTTAGCTAATTGTTTTAAAATCCTTATCGGGCGCTGTAATAGCCTCCAAGATGGTAATAGGTTTTCCTTTCTTTTTCATACTTACAAATAATAGGGTCCTCCTGTAACAAATGTTCCTTTTTAATACTTTTTTGGTCATCTTCAGATGGCTTTATGTTCCGGGAAATAGATTTTTTAACTGATCTTGTAAGTCCATTTTTTTTAATTCTAATAATTATGCTAAAAATAAGTATTTCAAGGCAAAAAATAAAAACCCATTCTTTCCACAAAGTTACCATTTTGTTGGAATGGGTTGCGTCCAGTAGTTGCCCAAAGTTATTCATTGGAAAATCCTCATCGTCCATTAACCTCTTCCATTTGTTTTAATAATTGCTTTCCTGTGTGGCGGACATAAATAGTAAGTATTTGATACGCAATTCACAGTTGCCAAACGGGATTAGCCGTTGATACGGATACGTTTTTCATGTTGCCGCACCACTAGATGCGTAACTCGTACTAGATCGGTAAGTATGTCAAACGGGAGAAGGCTTTTTTAGCACCAATCTCTAATGATGTTTCCTTTCCTTTTGGAGAATTATTGACAGAGTACTGCGACTGATTTCGTATATCATAACTAGCCGTATATTCCATCTGTTGGTTCAAATCAAAGCACATCTCCACAGAGTGTATTAGACTTGTATACTATCACTTACGGAATCTTCATCCATCTGGGCTATTAATATGTCATACGGAGACTCTTACACTATCTCCACGTATCTGGAGGTGCGTTCGCGCTTATCCGTGCTTACAATGAGCGACCTATGATAGTCACGATCCAATTGAGTGAGCATAATTTTTCGGAGATTGGCGATTATGTTCTGCACTTATTGGGCGTCACTCTGGTTTGGGTACACTATGAGGTCGCTGATCAAAGTTGACTATCTTGTAGTTGAGCTACGGTCCGGCCCCACATCTGAGACTATAGACTTGCCATAGGTTTATAAAACACATAGTGGAATCGCTACGAATCCGTCATTGTCACGTGAAGTCAGATCGGGACATGAATCGAGCACTTTCAGCATCTCGTCAGGTATGGTAAACTTAACACCAAAATGCTCTTAAATGGACAGCTATATCATACTAGCGAAACTGAGTACAACACCAATTTCACTATTCTTCATGAGTAGTCACATGTTGAGATGATATAGTAATAACGAGTGGTGTTGTTTATCTCCACTTATCAGACACTTGAGATCACACGTATTATATATACTCTGTAATTTAGGTTCCATAATAGATTCGATTAGAAATTCAGATCTATATCACATATTGGACACACATTAAGTCACACAATGTTAAATGTCATGTTTCATAGAGTTATTCGATGTGTCATTACTCCAGAAGCATATATTCTCCAGACAATCTAAAGGACAGTATTTCCGACTAAAAGGAGGAGAACAATAAGAAGAGGTAGCAAAACGAGAAGCCTATATCCTTGATGATCGACGCGAGGCCCCATAAACTCCTGGGAGGAATTAACTATTGGTGAATGGGTAGAATTTGTTAATGAATTATTGAAAATGAATGTAGATATAGGATATAATCGGGATATGCAATCTGCACTAACTATTCGTTAGTCATAGGGCAATTAGATACAGAGGCTGTCTCGCGTATGAGACGATCTATCCATAACCCTTTGGATTTTTTTTAAACCTGACCACACTTTTAAGCGTGGCCTCTCCATATAACATAGTGATAAATTAGAGTCCTTAAGATGACCCAGCGTTTGGCGTCGGACACTCATTAGAGACGGTACGCCCTCTTTTTACAGGCATTTATTGGTTCGTCTTTATGAGGGCTGGGTAGAGTATGGGTCTATAAAAATGGAGTTGGCCGATAATTTATGAAGAAAATTCATCCAAAGAATAAAGTGTTCCTTCTAGGTTCTAAGGTCAAAACTGTACGGAGATGTGCAGCGTAGAGAGCACATACTTTGCCGTTTTTTCCAACATTTCATAAGGTTTTTCTTACCAGTCTCAATCAAAATGTTTCAACTCCTTGAGCTCAACGTTGGGGGGAATACTTTTCCAAGTTTTAGGATTATCTTCACATATTGAACCAAATGCAAAATTCCCCTTTAAATCCGCCTTCCTTTCTTCCTTTCGCGTGTTCTTTTCCAAAAGAGGTGTTATCCCCGTTGCCCTCCAATGCCGAATTTCATATTTATCTTTCACTTCCTGGGGAAGGCTAAAATAATTCTTATCTCGTTAATTAGGTCCTCCACCGAAATTTTTTCGGGACAAAAATGACCGCTTAAGGCAACGAAACCAATATCTTCAAAGGCATTGCTATTTGTTTTTATAATTCCTCCTTTCCTTTTTTAAAAATCCCCCCCGGCCCCCCCCCCGGGGGAAAAATTTTTTAATTAAAAAAAAAATCTTCAAAAATTTACACTGGTATCGCAAACTCATCACCATTATATTTAATTCCATCAAAGTTAATAATATATAGGCAATCTTCTCAAAAAATATTCGCTTTTGATTTTTCCGTTTGTACATTTATAAATTATTAGCGATAATAAAGTATAATAAAACCCATCACCCAATGCCCCCAAATATAAAGGCGAAGTGGTTGATAAGACCATGCAATTAACAGCTTATCAACGAATGGTTTAAAACCTCGATTGATCGAGAAAAAATGCTGATTCTCTGCGTCAAAGGAAAATCACAAAGTGGTTTAGCGGGATAGGACAGGGGCTATTTCAGTAGAAGTTGCAAGTGTTTTGGAACCTCGAGCGAATATAACTGCCATGCACCGTAATTTAGGGGTCTTTACCACGAGGAAACATACCTTTACATAGACTTTTTTTCCAATGGCAAGGAAAGGCGAAACGGCTTTACAAATGGTAGGGACAGAAAGTTTCATTTTGGACCCAAGAATATAAAATAGTGGGAATGATTTCCCAATTTAGGCCCCCAATTGGGGATGGCAAGACGGATCGCTCCTCGGCAGATGTTTTTAAAAAACCGAAAAAGGGTGACGGCAGTTTTTAACAAGGGTGAAGGTGGTACTAGTGAGAGGCGATTTTCATGAGTCTTTAAATCTTGCGGACCGTATGGGAATTGCCCGTATTGTTTTGTATTGGAGAATAATGGGTATGGTCTTTCTAACGCAACAAATGAAACAATACCGCTGTGAGAATTTGGCGGATAAGGGAATAGGATACGGAATGGAATCGCATATCCTGGACGTAACAATATCTGGAGGTTTTTTACAGGTTGGATGAGATATGTTAATAAGTATGGCGCAAAAATCCAAGGCCTGTTTTGTGGAAATTCAAAACCTTCAGGAAATGCGAGGCATGAAGAAGGCCAGCGAACCAAGTACGTGCGGAGGATTATTGATGCTTGCCAGGAAAAAAGGATCCGATCGTAAATTTCGAAAACTTTCTTTTGGACGAAAAGATACTTTCACTGATCTGACTAGAAACCTTTAAAAATGAAATATATGCCGAAATCGACCTATGTCCTTAAGAAGGCTTTCGTCGAAACCCGGAATAGAAGTAAATAAAACAAAGAGTAAACGATGTTTATAAATCTTTTTGATTATAAAGCATATAACCACGGGCCCAAAACTAAAAATAATTAGCTGAAGATGCATATCCCAAGGGCTGAAACAAGCTATGGAAGACATGAAACCTTGTTTTAATGGGGCAGGATATTTGCAGATTATGGTGGCGTTTTAAAAAATCACCGAAGGTTTTGTTGATACCCTCGGGAAGGCGCCGAATTAGAAACACCCCCAATTTGTGAATCCGCTGTGGTTTCGGCAGCCATGGGCCTCTCCATAAACGGAGTGAAAAATCGGTAATGGAAATGCCAATTTGGCGATTTTTTGTGAGTACTGGATTTAACCGCTATGTAAACTACTTGGCCAAGGTGCATTACCGTTGGGGCGAAACATGCCGATGTGGTCATAAGGATGCCTTGTGGGTGCGGAGTGGGGGCAGGAACATTTCACTCCCAAACCAAACGAGGCTTGGTTACGAAGACCCAGGTTAAAAGTGGTATACCAGCTTTTTCTATGATGCCTAAAGGGCTTTGGGGCCACTGCATAAACGACCCCAATCCAGTATTATTTTTTTGAACATAAAGGCTTTACAGGAAGTATTTTAACCAAGAAGTGCCAGAGGATTATTAACACTTTGCCTTTTGGTAAAGCCGGCCCTCTTGAGGGAAGGATCGGATGGTTTACCATAAGTTTAGCTATGGCTTGGGTGTGCATTGGGCCCTTGGAAACTTTAAAGAAAATCTGGATATAAAAGGCGGGACTTATTGGATCTTAGACCTTGCAGCCATGGATATGGAGGCAATTTATACTCTGTAAAAAAGAAGGGAAACTCATTATCTTAACAGGAAGATAGTCTGTTTTGGGGGAGTGGCTAGTGTATATACGCATTGGGTAAATGGCAAAACTGTTTTTAAATTTTTGAATGCCCCGTAAAAAGGGTGCTAGTTTAGAGACCTCTATCCCTTTGCCAAAATTGGAAAATAATTATTGCCCAAGGAACGTTTTGCTCATGAGTTAATTGAATTGCTAGCCTATTAAAATTTTCTAGGATATATAAGATGGTTAAATGCATTGGATTACAGCCAGAAGAAAAACTCAAGGAGCGCATAAAGGAACTAACCTGTTTTATAATGAGGTAACTTCCAATAATTGGAATTGTGACTACGATCACATTGAAGATGCCTTGAAGGGTATTTTACATTGTTTTACAGAAAGCTTGGCGTTATAGGGTGATGAGGCCCATGTAAAAAGTTTGTTTTCGGACCAAGTCATATAGCCACGACAGATTTTTCCCGATAGATGGCGTTTATCTGGGAAATCCAAATGTGCAAGTGTTTAATAGGAAGGTTGGTGAAATCCACGTGGCCTATCCCAGAGGCAAAATATAATTTATCCGATTTCTTGGAAGAAGAAATAATTACTGAAATGTTTGTGAAGTCGGTAATCTTTTTGGAGAAAAGCATAAGGAATGAAATAATTATAAAACGCAAAATGGAAAGAGCGGACCGCCTAGGTAATTCTGGGAGAAATTACCGCTGGTATTGCACATGACTTTAAATACTCATTGGCCAATATACTTGGATTTTCAGAACATTGTTAAAAACTAGAATAGGCGGAGGACCTGAAGCCAAGTAAAGGACTTGAATAAATTATAAATACGTGCCCATCTTTTCTAGGAAAGTGGTTAAAAAGTTAATGTTCTTTGCTTGTGAGATGCCCTCAGCAAATGACTTGGTAATATAACCCCATATTGCAATGCATTAATTTAATGGAACCCAGTTTTTAACAAAAGAGAATTGTTCTCGAACTCCATTTTAATGCCGACCCATTTTCTAGAGTAGATACCATCCAATTGCCCAGGTTATTTTTAATTTGGTACTTAATGCCATATATTTCTCAACCAAGTTAAGGAGGATACTAATTGAAGTACAGGAGATTAAGGGATAACGTAGAAATATAATATCGGGATGAAGGACCAGGTATCGACCCCAAAAAACAGTCGATAAGATTTTGAGCTTTTTACCAGTACCAAGCCTGGTTGGGAAGGGTCTGGTTGGGCTTAAGTGTTGTACATGGAATAGTTAAAAGTTCATAAAGGGGTATAAGCTATAGTTTCCAACAGGCTAAAAGGGACTATATTTTACCATTGTTTTTCGAAAATTTATATTAATGGGGTTTTAAATAAAGAAAATGGTACTGAATCCGTAGATGATGATGTAAACATATTTGGAGCTTATTCATAGACACTTACAATCGTTTAATTACCACACCCTATAAGCAGTTTCAGTTTAAGGAGGCCATTGGCAATTCTAAAAGATTCCAAAATTGATTTGGTGATTACAGATCTTAAGATGCCCCGATTAGACGGCTTACAATTGGTAAAAATACGTGTCCGAAACAATTATCCAAGCTTCCAAAAAATTGGTGGTAACGGGTTATCCCTCGGTTGATGATGCCTTGAGTGTTATAAAATCAGGGGCCGTTGGATTATTTGGTAAAACCTTTACCAAGGAAGGAGAGATTAGGAGGTCAGGTTTTGTTAATTCAGTCCTAATATATTAAATCTTGATATCTGGCAATATCTGTATAATAAGGCTCTAGCGGGCTAATAAATAATTAGATCAGACAACGCTAAATGCTAGGAGACACCTACGCGTGACATTTAAGTAGGAGTCGGTAAGCCCCTGAGATACAGAATAGACAACGGTTGATACACCGAGCAGTATTTATACACGACGGGAGAAAGACACATAAAGCCCACATACGCTCTCTATGCACACAGGAAGTGAGGCATGTGTATAAAGTGTTAGCTAGTCGGGGCCGATCAGATCACGACTGCTATTAGCAAGGTAAAGATCTCGGCAAGAGACTCAACTTAGTATTATGTTGGGTCAGTGACTTGCAGAGGGACTCACTTCAATAAGCTCTTTGGAAGAGAGAGCTTATTGTTGGTACTTGGACTCAATATGTGGTCTATATATATTCAAAATGTTATGTTCTGGAGATGGCTAAATCGGACAAGCTCGTACGACTTGGTAATTATTTCAAGTCGAGCAGGAATCAAAAGGCACCAGGCTTATTTATTAGAGATATAATGAAATTTGTGTAAAAGGTGCATGCAACATGCACTTGAGGCGGGTCCGGTTCATATCCAGAAGTGGCCTGTCTGGTGATAGGCGGCCTAAGGAATAAAATGAGGTGATAAGAAGTCATGGTTCAAAAGTACGAGAGAGAATATATAGATATATGTGCGGTCGGCGAGTGTGCGAGACACACAATAGTGATTTGTATCCCAGGTAGAGAAGACAATGTATACAAGACCGAACGACCTTTACAGGTACTTGACGTTGTGAGGAAATATAATGTTCTCCGTCGCTCAGGGAGCGCTAAAGTCTCTGGACACTACCTTTAGTGTTAAAAGTTCTCTACTAAGAGTATAGGAGTGTTCGAAGTATAAAATGAATAAGGTTGTGACCTATGTACAAGAACAGCCCTGTAGTCGCTCACTTAGTCGAGCGTTTACTCGGGGATTGGCTGACGAACTCTGAGCCTGGTATAATCAGGGAGTCTAGAGAATAATCGTAAATTCAATAGAAGTACCACACGTAAAGTGATAGTGCCCTATATATATAGAATACGAGAAATAGCAGGATTTTACCTGGATAATTTTGAAGATACAGCAATCAGATGTTTTACCCGAAGACAATCTTCTTCCATAAGGGAATAGAAAAAATATATGAGTCTATCATTGAAAGGATTGGATATATGGGCGAAAAAGCACAACGGATCCCGCAGTAATTGGTAGTAATCAGTAGTCAATGACATATAATAATATCAGCTAGACCTATGGCCAAGAAAATCTGCACATCAACTTGTACCAGCGAAGAGACTGCTTATCGTCAAGAAAACTCCAATAATTACTGTGCGTTATTCGACTATGCTGCAGGAAATAGATATACTAGGCTCTGGGGAACATTATACCCACAGTAGTTTAGTTCAATATAATATTTATTATTTGATCATACTGTCAATAAAATCTTGTTCTACACGGTCCGTTGTGCTATTCTGCTGAAATACTTTCTGTCTGATAATTCTCAAAGGCATTCAGCTATGCATTTAATTAACAGTATGAACTAATTCCAATCTGCGCGATTGTCGAGTTAAATGAAATACTAGATGTTGAGTCGCGTCGTCGAGTTGTAGTTGGTATGTTGGAATCTGATACGAAACTCTAATGATACGCAACAAGAACAAGACCCGGTATTTTGGCAGTAGCAACGCTAATAATCAAAATACCGGATTCAGCGAGCTATTTCTCACGAGGTCAAATGATCAATTAAAATAGCCGTAAGTGATATTATGACTTGAAATCTAGAATTGAACTTGAATGATTACGAAGGCAAAAAAAGAGTGTGCGAGAGACGAGAGGTATGTTGGAAAACGCGTGATATGACGTCGAGTAATACAATCATGCCGCCGATATTATTAATTTAAACAGTAAAATCAGAAACATAGAATCATTAAGTATATTCGCAAATAAAGAAGCTGACTAATCAGCTCAGTTAATCCCTGTATAATTGGGATAAATGAGCGATGTGGAACGCTCTCTTTTACAGGATACCGAAGTAGAGGCAGTAGAGTAATCGGGCTCGCTATGGACTCAATAATATAAATGGTAGACTTCTGTTATCATGCCAACAGATGAATATATGATCCGCTGCCTAAGCCACGAGCTACTGATGGACCGACACATGAGATTAAACATTCTTTATGAGCAAACAGTGAAAAATTTGCGGCTCTATATGCTAGAGCGTAGAGTCAACAAGGGGAGGAATATAACAGATGAACCTTAATATAGAACGTAATTATCCACCTTTCGTGAAATTCGGAAGATATTACCGAAGATAGAATCTAGCTACAGTATACTGCGACTGAGCGATATACTATTGTCAGAGCATTAGGAGACTATCTTCCGACAGCCGATGTCTAGCTTACAATTCCACAGACTATGCCTGGATTGTGGACACTTATATGTCCAACGATAAATCTCCTGCCCGAAAAGGTTAAAAAATCGAGTGTTTCCATAATATAGGTAACGGAGAAAACGTTGGGATCTTGAAGATACGAGAGGCGCACAGGTGAGATAAGAGGCAACAGGATGAGGCTGGTATAGCTGCCGAATTCTCTTTTTCTCATAGCGTATGATAAGAGCTGTAGAGACTCAAAAGAACATATACGTGAGTATCGCTTAACAACGAGATAGTAGAAGGCATCATTTCATAACGATAGCCGTAGTACGGCATATGTGCAACTCGGAGTCAATGAATTAGATATTGTTCAAATGAGTTTGGATGCCTTGGCTGAGATCACTATAGGATAGATCCCGTCTTTTTATAGAAATGACGAAGCAGGCTAAGGGAGGCAAATACTTGTAGGGTGGTGTGGACGGAGGAGGCGGGGCGGTATGGCAGTCATTCACTACTAATAGTAAAAAGGAGAGCGATTGAGACCACATGTGTGCCCATATTTGTATCCTAATATATGCACAAGCTAAACATTGGAATGGGACGTATCGATACGGTGGATAGTGCCGCTCAGTCGATGGGCAGTTGCACTAAACAAGACGCATTTGCGAAATTATGACCTAGGGATGATAGGTAACTTGTCGATTATCGAGTGTCTGAATGCTGGAACGCAATCAGTGGCTAATTGTCTACTAAGTACAATGCCGAAAATAAAGTCAACAATAAGTTTAACTAGAGAGCCATGCATCTACTATGACATGAGGGACATGACCGAGCCACACAGACGATGTAGACAAGGTGAAGGCATTTATGGCGCTTAACATATGAAGTCTATAGAGGCGTGATGGTTGAAATGAGATCCGGAACACATCTCATATGTCTACCCTATCAGGAGTGTTGTACCATATGATAGGATATTGATTTTGAAATGGTCTGCAGAATAGATAGAGTGGGGACGCATGTGGAACAATATAAATGATAATGATACGGAACGGTAGTAATCCTTGTATGCTCGTGCAATGTTGACGAAAGAAACGTACCGAAGGAAGGTCTTTGATAATATCTGTCATGAAGAGGGCACGCAAACAAGAGACCCTGGGTGGTATGCAGGTCTCAGCGACCTATAATACAATGATATAGAATCTAGTAGAAAAGGCATAATGTTACTAGAAGATAGATATCTATACACTTTGTCAAGGACTTCTGGAAGGGTTATGGAGTAGAAGAAAAATCCAATAGTTTATGATAATTGTACGTGAGAATTAAACTGGAGTATTAGGAGAATAGAAGAGGATTACGAGGATCCTATAACCTACACAACGTTTGGATAAACAGTGTGATCTGGATGTTGTTTCACATATACCAGGACCTATATAGATACCATAAGAGTTGCCGATTCTCACTATTATAAAATTCAAACTGTAAGAATTACGAATTGTCTTTATACGATAGCGGCAGCGTGCGGACTAGTTAGATATGATAGTGTTCTAGAGGTTATAAGACGAGCACGATACTGCCATTCCGAAGGATAGTAATTATAGAATAATATCCATGTGTGAGCACCATATCGAGTAAACGGAATGAGGAGTCCAAAGCTATATTCGCAATGTGATAGAGTAAGATAATTGACGTCCATCGAGCAAGTGTGGACTTTATATATAACACGTATATAATATTCGATTTTAGTGTTACACAGTGCGCCTTTATGGGTGCGATGCGGTTATTCAGGCTTATTGCGAGTACGATGAAAATTAGTGTGTATGGGAGTTTATGTAAGCATACGGGGCGAACTAAACACAACCTATGAAGAAGTGCTAGACAACTACATCTCTCAACAAGCGAAACAGTGATTGAAACTGTATAACATACGGAGGAGGAGGAATACACCCGGAGAGCAGATGTATTTTCCCATGCAGTTGGCTATCGAAAACGTTTAAGGTGTCTTTGAACCGCTCAGGGGTAATTGCTAATGGACAATCGGAAGAGACCACTCTATATCTATATCTCCTTTTCGCATATCTTAAAATAACCGCTAGACACAGCTTTGATAGGCGTGGAGAAAGAACTCGAGTGTTAAATGTGTTTCTAACACATCACTTTTTTATGCAGGATTGGCAAATAACTCGAATCTGAGAGTTTGCGAGCTTAGACTCCATGCCGTGTATACAGGGCTGTCTGTACGGATGAGGTGAACCATTTGGAATAGAGATGTTAATTCACATATCCTTGGCAATCTCCTCCTCATTAAATAAGATAACTGCCGACGTTAATTCTTCTGTTAATTTATTTAAATCAGAATTCTTTGTAATGTGATTGTCCGTATTAAAATTCCAGATACATTACCAAACGTTTTTAGAAAGGAACGAATCCTTCTCTTCCAAAATACTTAAATTTCCGTACTTTCATAATATTGTATTTTTTTTTATTATTTTATAGGAAATAATTCCCTCTTTGAACATAGGCCTTTTCTAATCCGTTTCTATAGCGATGATATAGGCTGGCTGTCCGAATATCCCCGTCCCTTTTTTCGGTCCATTTCTAGTAGACCTTATCGATAGACTTGTGTGGACTCATTTTCTTTTCCAACTGGAACAAATACTTCTTAATAAATTGCCACGCTCCCCAATTTCTATTCTGCAGCATTCAATAATATATACCTTATGACACCCTCCTGAATTACAGAGGATGTCCGTTGTATCCAACAGCCTGTTCTTATTAAGTTGCAATCGCTTCACTCTTCTAGCAGTCTGTGGGGAGCCGTTAGCTCCCTCTGCTTATTTTAAACATGCCTTGATTTTTACTAGCCATTTTCGGCAAGTAATTAATGTATTTGCCTAGGCAGCTGGTATATGTCAGAATATCAACAGTCCAATTTCGAAAATTGGTTTTTATCAACTGCTTCCCGCCTGAGCTTATCCCAACGATACTCCCTTTTTTAAGTTTTGCATATATTGGACCCAATTGGACACTTCATGCCATTAACTATTGGTAATACTGCCATAACGCGTCCTGAACACCTTACCACATTTGCTCTTCGATTTCTAAAAAATGGGCGGTCCCAATATCCAACATTAACCAAAACTTGTACTAATGAAACCTTCTATTCATTTAAGGTCCACTTTTTGTCTCTTTTCGGCCCACAGTTTTATAGTTTGAAGAAACCCAATGATCCTGTTGGCCCTATCCCTTGCCTTCCGACCTCCAATTCCAACGGTTTTCCGTTACGCAACACATGCTTGATTTTTAGACTTTCGGCAGGAGATTTTGTGGACATATAAGTGTCCACAAATCCAGGCCATAGTCCTGGTGGAATTGGTATTTTACTCGCGGTTGCGGGAATATCGTGCTCTGGAACCAATTTAATCGGCCCAGTGCATATGTAATCTTCTTGTATCCTTTCCCAATTCCGATTGATATTTAAGAAGGGTCTTATCTGTATTCCTCCTTTGCTCACCATATGGCGAAACCTGCCAAGATGTTTCCATGTCATCCCATAGCTGGGCCTTAGAAGCAATCTATATCCACTGTTGGATGATACTGAAGTCCCACGCTTTATATGGTCTGAGCATTATTAATGCTGTAAACTCGTATCCTGTAAAAAAACTCCACATCGCCATTTCCATTTTATACAGGAAATGTATTAGCATTCATTTATTGGTTATATTAATATTTTTCTGATATCTGTTAAATTAATAATATCGGCGGCATGATTGAATTGACGCATCAACGTTTTTCCCACATAACCTTGTTTCGACTCTTTTTTTGGCCTTCGTAATCATCAAATTCTATTTAGCTAATCTAACTTCACTTTTTATTAAATCAATTGAATACCTCCTTAGACATTTTTTACTGTT
>Ga0163217_1056705_pt1 | contig 22536 bp, 20 predicted proteins | sample SynspAceP_FD_185933 | JGI IMG/M metagenome (GOLD analysis project Ga0163217, IMG submission 185933) | Saline lake microbial communities from Ace Lake in Antarctica - Synechococcus sp. Ace-P (PacBio error correction) | ecosystem: Environmental > Aquatic > Non-marine Saline and Alkaline > Saline ...
CCGGGAGATTTAATATCTCGATGGCCGGCATAAAATAATAGAGTAGAATAGTTCCCCCCCCCCCCCCCCCCCCCCCCCCCCTTTATGAATTGGGGTCCCCCCCCCCCAAATCTCCTTTTTCCTTTCTGGGCCCTAAACTTTTACGGTGCCCAATTTTACAGAAAGGGTTCCCGAACCCTTTGGAAACCCACACGAACTTTAAAAAAATCCGCAATCCAGAAGGCGTGCGTGCTAACAAATTTTTAAAAACATCAGAGCCTCACTTAATCTGTTCCCCTAACCGCACCCCTTGGGTTGTTTATTAACGTTCCACCTGTTATTTGGATTCAGTTAAAGATTAATTTCTTTCCAACAATGAACTCCAGAAAAGTTTGCTTCATAGAACCATCCACATCACCTTTTGATAAATGATCGTTTAATTCCTTGGAAAATTCACCAATCGCTAATACGAAAACGACCAATTTTCAATCCAAAGTAAATGTGCTTCTTAGTTCTTAACACGTTGCTCACGCCTGCAAATTGAAGACGGTTTAAGTCCGCATATTTTTTTTGCTTTCTTTCTCGTAAGGTCCCATCAGCTCTGAACTTGTCCTCCCTGCGTTTGGTGCTCCACTCAAATCCCCCAACTAGAGAGAAAGGCATTGAGGACCAGCCTCCATTTATTTCTGACCCACGTCGTTCTGAACATCGCTTTTACTTTTACCATAATGAGGACCTGCCAAAACACGGTCTCCCCATTTGAGATTGTACCAGAATTGAACCAATAAGTAGAACATATCCACGTCCCTTTATCAATTCAGATTCAATTAACTGTACCTACACCATTCTTATTTGGGTTGGGCTTTTTACATCCAACATTTCAAAGCTTCCAAACACTTTTTCAGCCAATTCTTTCAACTCTTGTCCTGTTTTTGCAAGGAAAATTTTCTTGAGCTGGAATTTACCTCCCACTCTTCAACTAATATAATTCAAATTGAGAAAACAACTCTTCTCTAATTTATCAGGATTAGCTGCAGGCCGGCCAACCGTTAATTCAAGCACACAATCGGCACACTGCTGCCTTGAGCATGGTTAATTGCTTCTTAGTTTTTTGTGGCATCAGTTCCGTCAGTTGCAATTACAATAATTTGCAATATCAGTAACCTTGTGCACCCTAGCCTCATCGCGGTAAAACGCTTGTGTCCAGGCGATCTAAGAAAGTATTTTCTTAACCACTATTTAATTCTACAATTACTAACTCAATGTGCCTGTTAATCCACGCTTCTCCTGCAATTACATTCGCTTCTTCGAACGTAATTCAATAATGAAGTTTTTTATACCGTGATCTACGTGTCCCATCACAGTTAACAATAGGACACGCTCTACTTAAATTCTTCAGGATTTATTCTATTCCTCTTAACAGATTCTTTGATCTTCAGAAATCTACCAATTCAGTTTTCAATCCAAATTCTTCAGCTACAATTGAAATCGTTTCAGCATCTAATCTTTGTTAATGGGAAAACAAATAATCAAACTCATAAAGCCGAAATTACTTCGTTTAACTCACATCCATCATTGAATGACAATCGTTTTGCAGTAAACAAATTCCGTTACTTGCAATACTTTCATTTTTGTGCTTCTTGTTCTTCGATGGTTTTTTTGAGTTTGGCTCACTAGCAGCAATCTCTTTTTGGACGTCCTATATTTAAGCACCTTTGATTTCGAGGAATTTTCCTTGAAGTCTTGCTAAATGTTTCTTTTATTGGTTTTTGAAATGTCCTTTTCAGTCAATTCAGGCTTATCTTCTCTTTCTTACCACCAGTACTTAAGACCACCACCTTTGGCGCCTTCGTCCTTTTCCTCTCGAGCTCTTTTTCTTGAGCGTTTCTTGAGGAGTAAATTGATCCGCTTTCTCACGTTTGCGTTTTGGTTTTTTTTCTGTTTCTTTCTTATCAGAAGATGAAGCAACTGGTTTTTTTTACAGGCTTCGGTAAAGGTAATGTCAATCTTACCAGCACCTTAGCCCAATTCCGTTTTTCGTAGAAGTTTTTTTATTTCTTCTTCTTCTTTGGCGCTTCTTTACAGGAGCTACCTCTACAACTTTAAGCAACTTTCGTTTTGTCAACAGCCATTTTTCTTTGTCTGCTTTCTCTTTCGCCTTTTTGTTTCGGCTTTTTTAATGTCGATGGTTCCTCTTTTCGTAATCGATCAGCTTCTCTTTGCTTTTTTCTTTGCTTCAGCGGTTTTCCTTTTCTTTGTCTTTTTAGACTTTTTGTCAGGACGAGTTCCTTAAATTTTAATCATCTTAGATTGAATTTTTTCCTAACACCCTTTGAACACCAGTACTTCATCAGAAACAGGAACCTCCTCCATCTTGATGGCTTTAGAGCTCGGCTCCAACAACTTTTGGAGCCTCTTCTTTCGGTGTTTCTTCTTTCGAGTGTTTCTTTAATTTTCCTCTTTCGGAGCAGCTTCCCTTTACAGGAGCTGTCAGGAAACTTCCTTCTTTGGCTCCACTGCTACACTTAGCAGGAAGAAACATTCTAATCAAAATACCTTGATCGTTCGTCATCGTCGTATCTTCTCATCACAGTTTTGGCGCTTCTTCTTTTGAAATCAAACTAATTTTAGCCACGCTCATTATGTAGGGAGCGTTACTTTTCCAGACTCTTCTTTGGCACTTTTTCTCCGGATTGAAACCATTGGAAGAATCTCATAAGCAGTATTCGTCAATCTTCGTATGGGATTTGCTCTCAATAGAGATTATTCTTACGATGACAAAAATCAACAAGTGGTGGAAAATCACACACATTTAGCTCTCCTTGCAACCTTACTTAATCGTTTCGTTTATACCTTTCAGACATATTGTTTTCGCCGCTATTTTTTACAAATTTAAAAATTCTCTTGCTTCTTTCCTGCATTTGCAAGGAGACTATTCAAATCCAGATTTCAAAATGCTTCGAATTTCTTCTTCGATTGTCTTTGTTCTAAGGTCTGTCTTTCAACTAAATCTTCAACAGAAAGTTCTAAATACACTTCTTGCTGAGGTCCGCATCCAATGGCCTTAAATTCATCATGACCATCCTTCGATTTCATCAGAAGAATTCATCAAGCAACATCAGTCTTGTTGTTCTTCAGCTTGAATTCACGGAATACATCAATTTTCGTAATCCGGTTAGCTTTCCGGCCAAGTTAATGTTTTGTTACCACCTTTAACCAATCGCCATAAACTTGATCTGGGTTTAACTATACCTCAGCTCTTCCCAGATTCCATCGTCCTAATTAATAGCAGTTTAATTTTTGCAGGCTCAACGCTCTGGTAAATGTAAAGGCTGTTGTATTATTGGCATTTAGTTGATTACATCAATATTCTGCATTTCTCAATTCCGAACAATGTCGTGAATCCTAGAACCTTTCATTCCTACACAAGCACCAAATGGATCAATTCGATATCGTACGATTCAACTGCTACTTTCGCTCTTCTCACTGGCTCATCGCACAATATTTTTAATGGTAATTAATCCATCCAAATCTCCGTACTTCAATTTTCAAACAACGCTCCAAAAATACTGGAGATGTTTTCTAGAAAGAGTAATAATGTGGCTATTTATTTCTCATCTCTTACAAGCAGAAAAAACAACAGCTTCTTTAGAGAATTCTCCTTTCTTAAATAGTCGTTTGGGATTTTTCTCGTCTTAGGAAGCACAACAATTCATTTTCTTCATATCTAAATCCAACAATCTTCTTTTCAAACTTGGTAAACTTCACCTGTTGATGATGTCACAACTCTATCCTTAATAGTTTTTTGAAAATGTTTGTCCTCTCTAATTCCAATACTTTTTGAAATCAAGTTCTACGCAAAGCCAATACTGCTCTTCGTCCAAAATCTAACATTTTAAACTTCTGAAACTCTTCACCCACCTCAAAGTATCAGGGTTCATTTTTAGCATAAAGAAATAAGCAATTTTGACTATTTCGTCTTCTAAAACTTCACCATCTTCAACAATTTCACGGTTTCTCCAACCTCCAAAATGCTCCTTATCAATATTGATATGATGTCAAAGTTATCATCTGCTTTCATATTTTTTAATGATCATAATTTCTGAAAACAGTTTTCCAGAATGTTCACTTAATGTGACCGGTCGATGTCTTTAAATTCTTTAAATTCTGCAAAGACTCTGTCAGTTTATCTTTTCCATTTCTTACTTATTTAAGACGATATAATTATTCTAGTTCTTTAAATCTCATTCATCGGAATTTTATCCTGAATGAAATAATTAATTCTTTTTTCTTTTTTCTTCGACTTTTTCTTTGGTCTCATACTCTAAGGTCACTCAAGCTTGATTGGCTCATCAGCACCCTTTCAATTTCTGACCCTTTCCACTTTAACATTACTCATTCTTCTACCAATATTTTTTTACATATTGCTCGAAAACTTTAATGGTTGAATCTAATCCAGGAGACGCACTTGAAGTCAAAAATCACAATTTCTCTATCAAGAAGATCAATATGTTCTGCTCATGGCACACATTCATCATGCTTATCATCTTCAAAATGATCTAGGCTCACACGATTTGGTTTTCGAAGCACTCACATTAGATCCCACTAAATCGTTTCTCAGAACCTTTCTAGTTCTCATCATAACGCACGAATTGTTTTTTCTGTATCATGAATATACTGCTATAAAAAGAAGGGACATCAAGTCCCTCCAAACATATCAACTTATTAATCGGTTGCAAATGTACACATAAAATACATTATTTGATCAAGTTGCAGAATAATTGGTGATTATGGGAGGCCTAAATTACTTTGCAAAGTACAAATCTTATAAATAATTTAAAAACTCAATTAAATTATGGAAGAAAAATTCGACGTATCAAAATACAAAGACCAAGTGTTAAAATGGTTCTTACTTACGGGACCAAAAACTAATCTTTGCATACTTACTTTAATTGTGGGTTTGTTGGGTGATTAAATTTTCACACAGACATCTCAATCATTCTAGATAAAAAAGAGATAGATGCTTCTTTTTGAAGCGTTTCTTAAAAGTTTATTCAGTATGGTCAATGAGGGTTCTTTTTAGTCCACACTGTGATGGGTATGATAGGAATTGAGATGAACGCTCTTTCAATTGCTATTTTTAGTGCCGCGGCTTGGCAATTTGGTAATGCGCACACATTCAGGTACTTTACCAAACTTTCAGGTGGTGTAATTAATTATTGATCATCAAACCTTTAAAGTTGGCGATTTCAATAGATGCTCAAGGATATTCTGGAACCTGTAACAGCCCCATTCAGATTTTCAATACTATTCTAAAGATCCGAACAACCAAGTGATTACTTATTCAAACGGTGGATTGTCAACAGGATCTGTTACTAATTTTCAGTAGAGAAGCCTCGAAGAATGGTTCAACGTACGGTATCGATTACAGCGATGACATTAAAAAAGCAGAGAGAAAATTCCTTTTAAGAATTGTAAACGAAAACAGTCCGAGTATTAACCAAGATCCTGCTCCGTTGTTGGTTCTTGAAGGTTTAGGTGATAGTTCATTAATTTATTCGGCTTTAGAGCTTGGACTAAAAACGAAGACTATTGAAGTTTAACTTCGAAACAACAGAAAAAGCGAAGATGCATTTGTATGGCAGAAGGCCGTAAGCTTCCTTCCCACAAAGAGATTTGTAATATGATTCCTGTGAATTAATAATAAAACAAGTCAAAAAAATAGCCTGTGTACTGAACCGAGGACTATTTTTATTTAGCAACAATCACTATTTCCATTCAGCGATTTTAGTTGTTTTGAATTTCGTTCACCTATTTCAGGTTCACAAATACAAACCCATCAGATAAATAGAAAGTATTCACTTCTAAAATTTTGAGTTCCAACATTTACAGAACCATAATTTTTTTAAGCTCACTTGCTTGCCAGTCATATCCCAAAATAGCGCTTCTACATTAGCAACTTTTCTTCAAGTTCAAAGTCACATTTGTAAAATCATTGCGCGGATTCGGATAACTGAAGTCAACAATGAAGCAACATTTTCCTTTTGCACCAACTAAAGTAGAAATCTTAGTTTTCTTGAACATTAAAATTTCATATTCATCCAAGCACATTTGGCATTGTAAATAGTTTAACAAAAAAGCAACGATTGAGATATCCTTTTTTGTTTCCATGCTGGATTAGAGTTACAGCATATGATTTAGTTGTGAGAAGAGTTTCAAGGTTGGGTTAGTTGCAAAATAAGCTGCATCACCCAAGTTTCAGTTGGCCCTGACGCACCACAATGTTTGTGAACAAAACTACAATAGGATTCCTTACAAAATATGGGGTTGAACCTGCAGTGTTATTGTAAAAATTCACTTGATTATAATCCTGAACCAGTTCAGTCAATATCTTTTCCCCCCCCCCCCCCCCAAAACCAACAAGGGTTACTCTTTAAATTTTTGTGCAATACCGGATAATCAACGAATTCACATGCTACATCACATTAGCTGTATTCAGTTACTAGACACAGAAATTGAACGTTACAGGTGTGGTAAACACTTTTTGAGCATTCACTGCATTTACCCAACCATTTTCTCCTCTACAATTGCAACATCTGCCTCTCCATCGAATAATTTTCTATCAATATAAAAGAAGCTGTTTAGGCCGCTCAGAAGCAAAATGCAGCAGCATATGCAGAGTGAGCAGGAAATAGTCTTGCAATAGTACAAAACTGCATGAATACCAACAGCAACCGGCTTCTGGTATTGTAGCTAATATATTTTCAAAATATACAGCTGCCTCGGAAAAACTGGCAAGGAGCAGTGGTAAATTCCTCTAACCAAAACTCTTTTTACCTGAAGGTACTTGTTTTACAAAAACGGATTTAACAACAGTAATCGTTATTTGCACCACCGCATCGTAACAGAATTAGGATCCAGGACCCACACAGAATATCATATACACTCCAGATTAGTCGCTGTCCGTTCATTTGTATGAGTAAAAAGACTGTTTTTGTAAAACTTGGCAATTCATGTAAGGACATCTGTATTAATGTAGTCACATCTCTGACCAATTCAACTTTTAAACTTGTAACCGCATTTAATATCGTCATTCTCTATTTTCTCCAGAAATAACAGCGTTGGAACATTGGTATATAGACTCATCAATAGATCAGCTCTCATCGCTGGCACATTATTAACAGGGTATAAATTCTAATATTATCCAACCAACAATAAATACATGTCGTTTGAATTATTTCTCCAAGCTAAGTAAAAATAAGTTCGTTATTATAAGCACTTAGATCTACGGTTTCTTGCTTCCAAGGCACTATTTTCTGCGCTTACAGTTAATAAAGGAGGATTTGCCATCAAAACCTGCAACAGTAGGTGTGGTTGTAGAAACTCGTAATCATATCCATCTCGATAATAGAATCGATTGCTAATGCATTCAAATTGCAAATAGTTTCCCAGACCTAGAATAATAAGAAGGGGAAATCAAATATATCATCCGCAAGCTTCCTGCAGGCGTGTACAAGAAGTTGAAACTGCGGCTAAATCAGACCGCACTAAGAATCCTGCAACCGTCACCCAGCTGCATTCAACAAAGCCAAACATTGCGGCAGGTTTCTTCCATCGGCATTAATTAACGTCAGTTTTGCAAAAGGACTTGTGCATAAAGTTCTCTGAAAATAAGGTTGGCTAAACCACTATAACCAAAGAGCATTAAGACAATTGAAAAGAAAGTAATTTTTGATTTTCATATAGTTATTATTAGTTTAACAAATTATCGTAACAAATATACGAAACATCTATCAATAATAAATTTAATGCAAATCAACTACTTAAACCTCATTATCTTTTTTTACCATCTTTATAACGCATCGACTATTAATATCTTTTCTTCTCGCTTGGCATAATAATAAATTTCCCATTTGGGGATTTCATCTTGTAGTTCTTTTTCAACTAGCAATGGTGCCATTTCAATTGATAGGTGAGCACTTTCCTCTTGTCCTAACCCTTTTTGTAAGTAAGCTTCCATTTCTTTGTTTCCATTGTCATAGAAAATTCCCACTTCCCCACTTGAATTCCATCGGAATAACTTCCATTGTCTTTCACTGCGCCATTTTGTAATAACTTATTCTTCATCATTGGGCTTTCCTTCTTCATAGTTTTGATCCAATTCCTTTTGTCCCTTTTCAATTCCAAAAAACCTCCACAATCCAGACTTTAAACCATTCGCATAGGCTCCTGCATATCGCTTGTTTCCAGTACTAAAAAACCAGTCCACTCTCCTGACATCAAACCAGAAGCATAAAACCTTTATTTCCTTTGTTTTTGTCCATTTCAAAATAGAGACACAGCTTCTCTCTTTCCTTTAGTAAAAGTCCCTTTCCATTAATCTTGGACTTTATTTTCCCATTACCAACTACCCCAATTTCCATCTTTCAAATCGGGCCCTTAAAACTTCCATCCCTTCCAAAGCGTTTCCTTTTCATAGTAATACTTCCATCCCTGGTTTTTTTATCTGCCTTAAAGTCCTTGACTGATTACATTTCCATTGGTATAAAATAGTAATCCTTCTCTCCATCCTGCCAGCCCATTCACAAAAAATTCCATCCATATCCTTTTTGCCGTCTTTAGAAACCACTCCCATCTGCACACTTTTCTTTTCCCTCAGCATACAATCCAGTTTATACTCAATGCGCCATTTATAAAATATTTCGATAAGAACCTGACTCTACATCGTCTCATAGGTTATTTCTTTTGCCAACTGTCCTTCCTGATAAAATGACTCCAATTTTCCACTCGCTTTCCTTCTTCATAATTGGCATTTAATTTAATAACGGTATCAACGAATGGTACGTTTTCCATTTTCCATCTTTAGTCCGTTTTTAAATTCGCCAACTTCAATCAAATTTCCATCTCCGGAAAGTATTTCCCATTTCCCCACATTTTTAGCCCATTTTCCTAAATCTTGTGCTTGGTTTTGCATTTTTTTCCTAGTATTATCCATTTCCCACTGCCGTTGGCCACTAAGTTGCTCTCGCTTTATTGGAATAAAAATCTTTCAAGATTGAGCCCTTTCGCTGTATGAAAATCAGCTTTCATTGTTCATTGGGGTAAATAAAATACCCAATCGCCTACTTTTTATCTAAATCATACTCCCCTTTTTGTTCTAACTTTTCCTTCTTCTTGAGTACCATGTCAAATTGCTATCTAAGAACCCCCATATTGTAAAACCCAGTCTGTTTTAGCTTTGCCATTTGGATAGTAAATCGAAGGCCCATCCATTTTTAGCTTTTATAAAAATTTCCAATTCAACATTACACCAGCATCCAGAATAGTAATTTTTGAATGGCCCGTCAAAATTCATTTCCTGTAGGTTACTATTGTTTTGGAGTTTCCATTTTTTGGTCATAAACTTCCAGGCACCTTCTTCGATTCCTCTTGTTTATTACTCTTTGGCTTTCACTTTTTTATTACTCCAATAATAAGTGGGTGGGTATCGTTTAGTGGAAAAAGAAGTCAGGGCAAAACAATAGGAAAGCATTAAAATAGAAATTTTTCATCATGATGTTATTTTTAGAATACAATTGAATTCAATACAAATTTATCTAATTGACAAGCTCTGAATACTGTTAGAGTAAAATGTTTTAAACTACTTTTATTATATAATTGCTAAAACAGATTTCATAATTTAACTCAAGTTCATTAACTACAATTATTATATATTTACATGACTAATCACTATCCTCTATAATAATAACAAAATTAAGTAATCCTAATGATGACTCCCCCTCTAAAGCATGCTACTAAGCTAAATATTTATTGCTTATTTTAATTTTCTTCTTGAATCTTTCATGTTGCGCCCGAAGCAGATGATGGCGTATTCACTTTTTATCCAAGATAGAACACCAATGAATCTCACATATTGTGGGCTATAGAACATTTAAGGCAACTCCATCCAATGTAGATCTCATTCCCATTCAATTCAAAGACAATTGTCTTGAACAAGCACATCGCGTTACGGAACTTCCAGACCTAAGCTTTAGTCTCCGACTCAATCGTGTAGTAGTACAATGAACAGCCGTATCCGTGATCCATCAGGTAGTTTGGACACAAAAATACACCTCCTTGAAAGAAAACTTACCTAGAAAGTTCTTGGGAAAAATTAACCAAGAGACAATCTATTTCAGGAGCTTTATATCTTCAACCAGGCCTCTTTTCAGGAGCCTCTGAAAATAAAATGGGTAATTAAGAGTGAAGTAATAAACTATTTGAATTAAACTAGAAATAGTGTTCTTCAAACTCAATGGGAAAACAATTATTAGGTAGGACATAGAGTGCCAGAGGAAAAGCCCCCGAGAATACGCTATGCAGCGATAAAAACAGCGGTATAGAAGTTAGGCTGCAGAACAGAAATTGGAAATTGATGTTCGATAATTACCGATAAAAAGTAGTCGTTAATCATGACTGTTTCTTTGCGGCGAATCAATGGAAGTATCTCAAAGAATTAATTGCTGATACAGATTCAATGTGCAAACCAACAAAGATTCAATTAACGACAATTATTATATTTACACCTTGACTAATCATTATCTTATAATAACCAACTATTAAATTCAACCTGCAATCATGACTCCCAACTTTACAGCATGCAAATAAGCTCAAATATTTGTTAACTCTTTTAATTTTTTTTCCGTGATATTCTCATGTGACAAAGAAGACATAGGACAGCATCATTACACATTTTGAATATAAATTAATAATACATCATCAGATTTATATTTTATCGGCATTAAAAACAATCAATAACGACTCAATGAAGAAGAATTAATTAATTTTACCGACAATCAAATAATGATAACCAAAGGTTTCGATTTAGTAAGTCCAACAATCCTATAACTTATGAATCCACTAATCCGTAATTATAATGGAACAGTGAGGGTAACACATTCCCTTATTTGAACCACTAATAACACTTCTTGAAAAAAAATATCTACCTAGAAACATCTTGGGAAAAGATTAACCAAAGATGAACAATCTATTTTCAAGAGTTAACATTTCACGAAGCCTCATTCTTTCAGGAAGCAGCTGAAAATAAATGGATATTAAGAATTGGGAGGAAAATAATACTATTTTGAATTAAACTAAAATAGTTGGTTCTTTTAACAATTCGAAATGGGAAAAACGATTATTATAGGAACATAGAGGCGCGGGAGGAGAAGCGCCCGAGAAATACTCTTGCGCGCAGTAAAACGCGGTGTAGAGTAGGTGCGATAGAATTGAAATTGAACATCAGATTGACTGCTGACAAAAAAATAGTTGTTTATACATGATCGATCATTGCCGTAGAATCAATGTGCAATTCGTCGCATCAAAAATATGAACTTACATAATTGAAAAAACATCTGACTTTGGGAGTCATTTTTTACTGCGCAATTTTCATCTTGAATCGATTGGGCCTTTACTAAGAAGAAGTACATTGGAGGCTACACAAGGAAAATCTAGTTTATTCGAATTGAACCTAAAAAACAGGAGAAACTATCACCCCGGATTGAAGAAATTGTCTTGCAGATCGTAAAAGATTATGCATGGCTGAAGAACGATTGTATTTTCCATCATTTGATGATAACTCCATTGTTTGATTAACGAGATTGAAAATCAGTTCACCGATCACAAACTGTTTAAGCACTTTTTGTACATTAAGCCTTAATTTATGCAGGGAGTATTTGCACTACAAAAATTCAAACGGTAAATGATTTTTGGTAGACGAAGTTTTGGTTTAAAACAAGGTACCATCAACGTAAAGTAGTCATTAAAATTATCAGATGGGCAAAAAGGTACAACGTTTGCAGTAAAACAGTCCCAGATAAAATGAGAACCTTAAAAATGCCATGGTGTCGATGGAAGTTATCACTGACTTTCCCTAGCCCATTGCCATACCAAAACGCTTCGATAACTTAGGCACTAAAGTTTGACTGTTGTATTCTTGGGTTCTAGAAGATGCTTATTGCTTTCTAGGACTCAACAATCGATCTGCCAATTACGTCCTTATAAAAGAATAATAGATTGGAATGTAAGACAATAATGTTCAACCAAATTCACTTTCTTTGATAATTGGTTGTCTCGATAGGTATAAAGTACTAATGTATACAACTCCTGACCAAATCAATACATATCGAATTACCTTTCAGAAACTGCATAAAATTAGGTAGATAAATACCAAGGTGGACTACTGTTGCAAAAAAGAAAATAAATAGTGACCACTAATATTGCTTTTAAGAATTGGTTTTAAACCATTTCTAGTTTTTTACGAAACCCATATAAATAAGTCCAAAGACTGCAATACTTAATATGGGGAATTATCCCTATTTGATTGTAGAAGTCAACCAAATCCATCTCTCGAAGCACAAATAGACACTCGCATTAAACTCAAAGTTTTTTGATACAACCCAAATGCTATTGCCAATCGTGGCAGTATTGTAACTTCAGAATGTATGGGAAAATAAAACCAAGCATGAAACGATCAAACCACTAAACGTACTTCATCGACTTTAGCTCCTAACATGGACATTAAAAGAGGCAATAGTAGCAATGGGTAATCAAACTTCGTAACAAATGGCAAAAGACATCAAATTGCGGAATGACTTTACCTTTTTTGAAGTTTGGAACAAATGCCGCCACAATAAAAAAGATCATTATGCTTCGATGTGCAATTACCCATTTAATTTCATAATCAATCAGAGGATTTAAGGCATAGATCAACACTGCTTTTTCTCGAAATATTAATCAAGGTAAGCAAGTTTTTGATAAGACCACAATGGTTAATTTCTGCAGTAAATATGAAAAACCCGAAGTACAATTACAGAAGCTAGAATATTTTCCATTGCCGATGTATGCACTAATCATGAATAGATACTGACTAAAATGCAGGTAAACGAATAATATTCAGGCGATTTTAAATCGACCTGAAGAATTCTGCGGTAAATCCGATCAGTGGCCGAAGGTCATTTGTAGCACTTCTACGGTTTTGTAAGTTCTGGGTTTTACTTTCATTTACTGACAATAGCCATCCAAATGAACGATAAGAAATCATGTCGAAAGTTCGGGGTAAACTAAAAAAGGAAATAAACGAAAGGCATGGCATCCACAAATTGGATAGTATTAACAATTGATGAATTAAGGTTGAAAACGAGCATCCTGACTATATATAGCCAGATATATATAACGCAAATAAAGGCAATATCGAAGGAAATAGAAAATACATTCCTCTCTTTGCAGTAATAAGCTCTGAAAAAAGAATAGATTGAGCCCCTGAACCAAACAACAAGTTGCCTCTTGCCACTCAGTTTTCATGATACTGTTTAAGGAATGAATTCATGGAGGTTAAAGATACAAATCCAAACCCAAAAACCAAATTAGGTGAAAAGCAACAGACATATGTCATTAAATAAATACCGCAAGCTATTGCTCCTACAAAATAGAAGTTAGCAACACTTCTAACAAATTATGGAGAGAGTGATTTCTTGATTGTATAGCATACTCCTTGCCAAGACTGGGTTTTTCTTTCAAGTTAAACTTAGGCGTTCTTAATATAATGGTGTTTTCTTTCCCAAACGTATCCTTCTATTACAGCAATTGGCATTAATGCAATGAAAGCCCCATGCCTGACCTGACAGAATAGCGGAAACAATCCTAAGAATTTTTAATGCTTTCCATTTATTCGGTAATGCTTTGAAATTGAAACCCAGTAAAAACACGCCCAAATGTAAGGAAAGGATGATACACTTCCCAATTTTAATAAAATTGATATTCCTCCATACTATTTTTACGAACAGCATAGGCAACGCGAAGCAGCGCACCAATCATACAATAAAAAAGACCACTATTCCATCAGATGAAAAAGGATCTTGGTTCCAAATCCTAAATCTTTTGCAAATAAAACCTTTCCTAATCTTACGGGCACACTCTTGCAGCAACTTTGGTCCATCTAAATTGTTGTGTTTTGGAGCGCATTCATTCTGCCGGCACTCTGCAGGAGCTCCAACTTGTTCTCTAAATTTGACAAACTTCCAACCTTTCACATTGAAGCTCTATAACTCAAATCAAATCTTCAGTCAAAGTATTCCACTGCCATCCACCGGCATCTACAATGGCTGGTTTTTCGCCAAATGGCCTGCAGTCCCCATTAAAATTTTCATAAATGCCCAGAGTTGTTTCGAGCCCTGTCTATTGCAATGGGCATCTAAACCAAAAGCTCGGTAATCTTGGTTAGCAAAGAATATATCTTTGATTTGATGTGCTCCCACTTACCTGTACCATTCCTAACTTCGAATCGTTCAAAAGGCAATAGCATTTTCAGTAAGAAAATCAGGATTCGGTAAAAAATCAGCATCAAAAATGGCAATAAATTCTCCCTTTTTGCTTTCAATAAACTCCGCCAAAGCTCCAGCCTTAAATCCTATCGATCACACGATGAATGTGTTGAATTGGAAAATCCATGCTTGAACGATAAGGTTGATTTTTCCGTCGGACGATATCTACTGTTTCATCAGTACTTGTCATCCAGTATCTGAATCTCTAACAACTCTTTTCGATAATCAAATTTCGCTACAGCGTCAATTAATCGCTCCACTACATAACAATTCGTTAAATAGCGCACTGAATTGTAACCATTGGGAGTGTAGAATCTAGCTTCTAATACCTTATTCAACTCGTGATTTTTTAAGATAGCTACGCACCAAATAAATTCCTTGAATGATGCTGTATGCGAATATAAAACACAACCCAATCATAATCCAATAATAAAAATAAGTTATACCCATTGCAGTCCATCATCTGAATTTATCTCCAAGCGTATTTAAAAATGGTAATTATATTTTATAGCCAGCCGAAAGGTGCTCCTTTAACTGTGGCCGGCACTTTTGAAGTGTCCGATTCTTTCCTGTAATTTACAGGCTACTTCTTTAGATTTTAAAACCTTTTCTGGCCGGCTTTTACTTGCATTTTCGGTCCAACCTAGTTTTATCTTCCATATTTAAGAGACACTAGCTTATCGTACTTATCGCTCTAAAGGGCCTAAGTCAGTATACTCTACTTGTATAGAGCAAGAATTAAAGTAGTTCGCCAACGCAATTCCGCAAAAATCTTGATGGAATCGTCCATTGAAACAACCTTTCGATCTCCCAAGCTCGGACCGATCACAATATCCGCGGTTACATCATAATGGGCTGAACCACTAATGCAAACTCCCTCTGGATAATTCTGAATAATCAGCATCGAGGAGAACATATATTTTGGAATTGTTGGACATTGAGCACGTATTCCATCCTTTAAACAAGTCTGCCATAGCCTTGGACGCGGTCTTCTAAAACGGTAGCACTGCTTTTCTCATCATTTTCTGAGGTAGGTAGTCGAATTATTATGACTACAATCACCCTCTCGCACCCAATCTTTTTGGAATTTCATTCACTATTTTCCAACAGAATTCTCTTCTTGAATGCTGGAATTTATAACGTACTACCTTCTGTTTCTTCAATGCTTTTCTAACACATTCAATTTAAAGCCATCGTTTTCCAAAAGGTGATTGGACTATCTTCATTCTTACTATCTCTTGCATCTTCGCCATCTCTAATTTTAAAAACTCCTGTGACAAACGCAGAAGCAAACTCACATCCTACGCATGAAGACCGAACAATGTTTTGTCCTTTTTTGTGCATAAGCTTTTACATCAATTTCCTTTCGCATAGTAGAGCAGTACCGCAAGAAATACATTTGTCCGCCATTTGTGGTGATTCTAAAATTTGGAGAAAAATCGGCTTGTTGCATTCCCATAATCGCTGCCATTGGACAACCCAAAACGGACACCCAAACTCTGTTTTCAAAAAATCGGATAAAATCCGGTACCAATTACCCGCACTAAAAAGATAGAACAATTAAAAAATCCATAGTACTTCTAAGTGTTTCTGTTCGAAAATAAAAAATTTTGCCTTCTGTAGAAAATAATGATTCAATCATGGCTAAAATAATCATCGAGTAACCGATGGCTCAATTTTTTTCGCATCTTCTTATGCTCTTCTCTTCTGAAGAACAACAAGCAAAACCAATAGAAGCGGTAAAAGTCACCACTCAGCTAGAAAGGTTTCTTTGGCAAACCAATATTTTTGGTCATCATACCCCATGATAGGTTAGAAATAACGCAGTGGTCATCACACAACAAACACACACAGAGTGACACTACCCAACGTTCAACTTCCAAGCATAGTGCTTTTTTATCGAAGTTGGCGAATGGATCTCCCAGCAGTTTCCGGCTAAACCTCCGCAGCCACAAACCCAAGAACAATACCAACGCTTACCGTAATTTGGTAAGTCATGATGTGTTCAATTAAGATGGGAAGCACTCCGATTATAAGCAATCCTATTCCTACATTCCCTGCACTATCATCTCGTCTACTCTATATTGCTCAAATTATAGTAGTTTCGTGTGCCATTATTCTTTTAATCATAATAAGTATTTGAAGGAATCTGAATTTCATCGAGCCATCATTCGAGGAAATAATAAAGCAAAACGTCTGAAAAAACATGACAGAAAAGGTTCTAAATCGCTCAATATTTATTGGTGCCTGTCTTCCACATGAAATTTAATTTCCAAATGAAAATTGCAAACGGTGTACAAAGGTTCCGTAACGAACCCACTGACTGGCAGGCCCGCCACTCAAATTCTACTTAACGGATCAAAAAAGCGTATCACACCAGTGTTGGCTCCATCTGATTTAAACCCAAAAAGCTCAGCGTAAAAATAGAGCACGATGTAAAACCAGTCCATAAGCAATACCTGCTTTACCATGCTAAGAAACTCTACTGCTTTATGCTTCTTAAAAAAACAAACACCACATTTTTTATTCCTTCTTGTTTGTTGCCATAAGCCCCTTTCGAAAAAAGAAATAATTCCAGCATGTATGGATCCTAAAGAAGTGTCAGCAAAGTCCTTGTTAGGAAAATTCACATTAAAGGCAGCCAATACTAAATCATTAGGCCAGCTAACCTATAAAAGTGGCTATCTTTTTGAAGGTTATTAATGTTCTTGTGGTGGTCCACGAAACCATTTGCAATGTCTTTGGTTATTCGTCATAGCTTATATGGTTTGAGGAATTGTGAACTGAATTGGTTTTCTTATTTCCCTGGAAATTATTCTCGAAAAATTAGGGCTCAAAAATTGGCTTTTCAAGGTCTTTGAAGCACTGATCAATTTTCGTTTTTATTTCGAATCCAATGATCTAATTGTTGATGACGTAATCGAATTCCAAAGTTGGGCCGCTAAAAAGACTGGTCATTTTTAATTCATAAACAATTTCAAGCATTTTTTGCCATTCTGTGTTCCCAATACAATACGGCTCTTTTCTTCGGCTCTGCCAAACCAAACCGTAGTTTGATATTCGATATCAAGAATTTAGCTGAAATTTAAACCAAACAACCCGGTTTTATAAGCGGTCTCGCTTTCAACCAAATGTTTGAGCAACCGTTTCGCCATACGAAATTTTAACCGGTATATCAAACTTGTTCTAAATTTCTTTTCTACCAGTTTGGGTGCTGATGAAACTCTCACATCGCCATAGAAATATACATTTGAAATATTGTTCTTTAAAAATTCATTCACCAAAACTCCACGATTGATTCACCTTTTGAACTTTTAAACAACTTTCAACATTTGGAGACTCACTCCCTGCGGTTAACAACGAATTGACATTCGATAATTTTCACCAGATTCTGGTTTTATTTTTTCAACTTTCCCATTCGGGTCCAGCTAATAATTTTCACCTAATTCTTTCTTTCAAATCTTTAAATCTACTGGTGTGATTTAATGTGTTTGGAGACAATTCTCCTTCTTCTTTGGGTAAAACACGCACCCAGAAGCGATTTTCTCTCACCAAAAATGTAACAGCAAATTCTCCTGGACAATAGATCCTCTGCCATTTCTACTCCAATCAGTCCACACCACCAACAAGTACAGCTCGCTGAATCCTTTGGGTATTTTTCTCCATGGATTCTAAATCTTGCCAACTGTACAAGCCTTGCACACCAGGCAAATCTGCCCAGGCCAACCAAACTTATTCGGTTTAGAACCACATGCTATAACATCAAATCATCATAAGCAAAAACTTCTCCTCGCTTAATTTTAAATTGATTATTATCCGAATCAGTCGACTCTACAAGCGCGTTTCAGTTCAATTCTGTCTTGTCAAAAATGATCTTCATCAGGGTTTAATGTTCATATTTCTGTGTCCAATATAAACAAATACATCAAAGCTTTGTTTGCGAGGAGAAAAAAATGATCTGTTTCTTCTCCTGAAATAATCGTGATTTATGATCCGATAACTTGCGTATGTGACTGCAGCTGTTACTCCTGAATACCATTCCATAATGACGATGTGCCGCATAGTTGTTTATTTAGTGCAAAAGAAAAGCTATTGCTTTTTTTTACTGTCATTTTAACAGACGTAAGGCCATGCACAAATGTTATTTTTATATTCTGCAATACATACATTTTTTACTACTGCCGATTTCTTATCATTGCAATTATGAGCAAAAACATTTTCTCTCGGCAAAATTATTTTTAGGCTTTTTATTTCCTAATTCTCTTGGAATAATATACTTCAATCTATTGATTATATTACCTAAGAAACTACGACGAGAATGTAAATTGATTTCAATAATCAATACGTTCAATCGTTGAGTTGGGAGAACAATTCAAGGAGGTCTTTTTAACATTTCATCGAAGATTGTACACCAATTACGCTATTATTTGGCGTTTGGATTGGAAAATTGAGGCGGAGAACCTTTTGTTTTCACTTTCAACCAATATATTGTTCCATATATTGAACTCCTTTTTTGGTATAAAAACTTTTTTTTTGTTTCGAGAAGATTCAATCCAAATGCTTTCTTACAATTATAGCTGCAATTGCTTTTTTTTCAGTGCATTCCGCTGAAGTGTAGGAACGTGCGTGGCTCAGTAGTCGTAAGGTTTGTAGTTATGCCTTTTCTTCTTGTTGGCGATTAATTGGTTTACGCAAAGAAACCATAAAGCATCTCCGACATTGACTATGGCTTTAAGTCTCGTATTTTCTTGCTTGCCCTTTTAGTAAATCGCAGAGTTACTTTCCTATTGTTTTCTGATTATTGAATTACTATCAAGTCGAAAACTATCTTTCAAACCATTATAGAAAAAGTGCCATTTTTTGCCCTTTCACTTCTTTCGAATCTTAACATCAAAGCGCAACAATCCATCGACTTTATTCAAAGTAATGCAAGCCTATTCCATTTTTGAACGAAATTCAATGGTGAGTTATTCATTTGTTTTTATCCACTAAAAAGTCTTCTTCGTTCGGATTCAATCTGCAAAGTATTTTTTAAACCCTTTAGCAGGCAATTGGAGTGGATTTATTTTTGCTGCTCCATTTGCATTGATGGCATTGGTAGCTGCTATTTTCCTTTTAGGCCGAATAAATACAAAGCTCCTTATCTTCTCTAGTTTTGGTTTTAAACTTGGTGAATATTCTACTGATTGTAAATACTCCAACAGGCAACGACATCGTAAATGAGCGCTTATGTTTACATCGCTAACATTGGTTTGTTCTTGTTGATTTGAACAGTTTTATTGTAACCTCGCCACTAAAATCAATGCAAAAAAGTAGGGACACATGATTGGTGGAATTATTTGCCTCCTGCTCTCGTTTATTCGATGAAAGCTATAAAGAGTGGAAGTTTGGGAAGCAGTGAAAAAACTTTGGACGGTATGTAATTTTTCAACTAATCCGAAAGAAGCGCATTCCTTACAACGAAAGGCAAGCACTTTACTCAACAACAATTACGAAAATGCGGCATTTTTAGAGCTAAACAAAGCCTTGAAATTAAACAACTTTAGATTTGGCCTACACCAATCGAGGCAACATTTACTTGAACCGGAGGCGAAGCCAAAAAAGCGTTGGGAAGAATTACAACAGCCATAGATACAAAGGTCCGATCATTAATTCTGGCAAAACCGTGGAATGGGAATGCCAATTTGGAAAACTTGGAGGCCGCACTAACCAGCTTTGACGAAAGCCTAAAATTAGACTCATTAAATGGGGAGGCATACAATGGAAGAGCCATTGCAAGGCTCAAACAGAAAATTACGAAGGTGCCTGTAGATTTTAAGCAAATCACCTTGGAGATTCAAGCCTAACCAAACATTCGGTGTACAAGAATAGAAGCGTTGGCTCATTCTAACCTAAAGGAAGTACGAAAAGGCATCGGCCGATATGGACGCGCACCCAAGAATTAGAAACCAAGTGGGAAGATCGAAACGTCATCTACAAAGGGCGTCAGTTGACCAATATTGGTGCTTTTGAAATTACGCTTTGAAGCATTTCGATGACGCATAAAAGCCAACCCTAAAAATGCAGAAGCGTTCTATTATCGTGGCCGATGTTAAAACAGGAATGAAAGACTCTCAAGGAGGATAGACGGACTACCTAAGAAGTGATTGAAATAGTACCAACAACACGCAAGCGGCCACAACAATTTAGGCTAATGTATTTTGGTCGATTGAGACAAAGCAAAAGCGTGGTTTGTCAATGGCAAACAGCAACAGGATTTGGGCATCAAAGGCTGCAGCGGAATGCGCTTGGAGAGTTCAGTGTAATTAGGTTATAATTGGTTGATTATTAATGTTAATTGTTAATCGGAATGTAGTTTTTTGCTAAATAAAAGAAGGCCTTAATATAATGGAAAACAACGTTCACATAATTTTCCCCAGAAAAAGGAAGTTTTATAAAAAAACAGCATAAGTCATTTAGTTCTACAACATTAGGCCCTTTTTTTTTTTTAATTTTAAATTGATTTTCTTTTTTCTTTGATTTAGAATTACGCTAACTTTTTTTTACTTTATTGGCTTATTCTGAGTATTTTTAACGACACAGCCTTTGTGTTTTTACTCTCCGCGAGAATGCTTTGGGGCAAACTTGAAAAGTTGTTTTAAAATCATATTTGAAATGAAACAACTATCCATGAGACTATAAAGGGAATGTAAATATTCCGGTGAAGGCAGATTTTAAGTTTTTCTAAAAAATGCAATTTCAATGATGGGAAGCTGATTTTCTGTATTTCAGTTTGTTCATGATGGAAAAATCATATCACATATAATAGATTACTTTGAAACCCAATTTTTTAGAAGAGTTTGAAACAAAATTTAGTTAAGGAAATCGCATATTTACGTTAGTGCAGACTTGAATTTGAAAAATTGATGAAAGGACACATGGTCAGAGACTACAAGTCCCACAAAAAATACACACGACTACAAGTCCGCGCGAAGACAGGATTACAAGAAGCATACGGACCTGAAATTTAAAAGAATTTCTATATAATGAAGTATTAGTTTACATTGCATTTTTCAACATTACTGGTGTAATGTTGTCATATTATTTGGGATATCTGGAGGTTCCTTGGCGGCGAAACAACTTCAGGAGGTTTTTAACGGAATAGCTTTCATAGGAGTGATGACAATAATTGCAAGTGCCAATATTACCTTTTATTAATGGGAAGTTTTTAAGCGAAATGGTATTGGCTTTTACTTTAATTATTTTAGGTGATTTCTGATCTAGTATATTAGATTGGAAGACAATTCCCTAAATTTTAATTAGCCGTTTGCGCGGACTTGCAGTCCGTGAAAATAAGCGTGAAAGAGGAGAGGAGACTTTTGTCCGTTTTAAAGAAATCATGGGAAGAATTTAGATGAGATAATTCGCAATTGTAGTTTCAAGTAGAAGTTGGAAGTTTTTAAGTTAAATGAACATCGTCAGGGACTGCAAGTCCTAAAAAAAATACACAACGGACTGCAGTCCGGACGAACAGGCTAAATTAAAAAGTATTGAAATAATGAAGTATGGGATTATGATATGCGAGAGAAGGACTTTGGACTCATTTGTTTAAATACATGGGAAGCAAGACTTTTAATAATGGATGAAGTTGTATTCCATAAGAATTGCCATGTATTAATAGAAGTGGAATTCATTGATGCTTGATTTTATGCCTTTTTCAAAGTCTACTAATGGGCCAGTTTAATTAAAAAAGTTAATGAAGAGGACAGAATTTTTTCATTGATAAAAAATATCAAGAGTGTTAGCTCAAAAGGAGGGGTCTGGATGTCTCAAATAAAAGAAGCAATAGATATCACCAGAAGCAAACAATTGTTTAGGTTAATATTGAACTTAGTTCAGCTTCCCAGGATTTCCTAGAAAGCAGAATGTTGGCTCCGTGTGGGTTTCTTAAGCCCAATAAAGAAAGTAAGAAAAGGCAACTTTTAGGATCAATATACTAGTATACAATGACGGTAAGCCAAATAACAAGAATAATATACCTAAACGTTAAATACTAAAAAGTGCAATATTTTGTTTATTGAATTTGCCTTTCTGAATGTAAGAGGCTGTAGTTCGATAATAAAAATAAAAGGTTATGGAAGCTATCAATAAAAATAGCTTATTTACGAACCCGGAAGATTTAGCCATGTATTTTTGTTATCAATTTTTGGAATTTAAA
>Ga0163217_1101936_pt1 | contig 22460 bp, 7 predicted proteins | sample SynspAceP_FD_185933 | JGI IMG/M metagenome (GOLD analysis project Ga0163217, IMG submission 185933) | Saline lake microbial communities from Ace Lake in Antarctica - Synechococcus sp. Ace-P (PacBio error correction) | ecosystem: Environmental > Aquatic > Non-marine Saline and Alkaline > Saline ...
CCAAACCTAAAAAAAAAGAAAAAAAGGAAGAGATTAAACCTGAAAAGGAAAAGGCCAAGGGAAAAAGAGTGGGTTTTTCTTTTTGTGGAAGGTGGTTGTTCCCCCCCAATGGACCTTCCCTTCCCTGTAAATCGGGCCAAATTCGTAAATTTCAAGGATAAGGTTGCCGAAGTAGGGTTTCGATTGGGGAAAAAACCTGAAAACCAGGTTTTAATGGGGAAAAAGTAAACAGGAGGAAACTTGAGGAATCCAAGGAAAGAATTAAGGATGGAAGATGTGGGGGATGCTATGGAGGCCGAAGTTTGGGGGATAGGCCTAATTCTCTATGGTAAATTAAACGCACGTTTTTTAAATATCAACCCCGGATAAACGCACTTGAACGCCACCAATAAAAAAAATTATAAAAAGTTTCAATATTTTGAAAATATAAGCAGGAAATGGGTAAAGGGCCCCTAAAAGTATGGACATTGACTAGAATGGGATGTTTTTTTTGGGAGAAAGCCAATGACCATCTAATTGCCTAATTATTCCAAGCAGTTTGGTATTTTGAACTAACAATAAATTAAAAAATTACTGTAAATTGTGGAAGCTGTTCTTCCCAGCCTTTACTGGATCTGCAAGGAACCTCCCATAGCTTCGATTGTATTTTGGTTCAGTATAGCCCAAACCCCTTTTGCGTCTGATGGTGGTGTGTGAAATATCTTTGTTTAAGACCAAATAATTTATGGCCCGTGTTTTTCCATGTTTAATTCCAAGACCATTATCGTTAACCATAAATAATCGTTTTACCAAGTTTTCCTAATTTTTGGAATTCCCAAATAAATTTAGGGGTTCGATCTTGGGGTATTATATTTAATGGCATTGGAAATTAAATTAGAAAAATAACTGTCGAGATATGAGTGTCGGTTATATCTACTGTAGGGGGCTTTTGTAGAATTACTTTTTTATATGGCCCTGGATTTGCAATTTATCTGACTCGATAATTATTTCTTGGGTTTTGGTCAGTAGTAAATTTTTCAAACGAATAATTCTCTGAGTAACCTTGGACTTTGTCTGTAGTCTGGATTAACTGTCGACCCAAGGTATTTAAGGTAGAGGAAAAGGTGGCCGATAACTATTTCAAATTCCTCAATAATTTCGCATCCGTCTTACCTCGCCGTCTGACTCTTTATATGAATTTGGACAGGTTTTGTAGTGGCTACAGGTGAAACCGTAAATTAATGGGAGTTATATGTGCGAAATCTGCCAATTGGTCGGTTTTGGTTTCCGTAAGTTTTTTTATGAGTAACTTCAAGGTTTTTCTTCGCCTTTCAATTACTTTTTACGGTAATGACCCTTTCCGAAATGTTCTGTGCGACCCCTAGAAATCCGTTTATAGCTTTCCCCGTTATGGCCCTTAATTGGCAGTTGTAATTAATTGTGTATACTGGAAATGCTTTGAACCGTCTTACGGACATAGGTCACGTCCATGGAATTCAAAAACTGAGTGCGCCCTTGCATGTTCAACAAAAACATCGAAGCCACTTAGGAGTTTTGCAATAAATCTGGACAACTTCCTTGCCATGGTTTTTCCACCGCTTCGCGCACATAATGTATAATTTCTGGGGTTTTTTTTCCGATCATTTCGGGAAGCTGAATATTTCAATAATTTCTCGGCGCCTTTGTTAAAAATGGGTTATTAATTCCATTCATGATCGGTTCCGATAATGGATAATAGGGCTTACATTAAAAAGGCTGTTAGTTCCCTCATTGGGCCCTGTTTGGGCATTTTCCGAAACTTAATCTTAGAATCCCCGAGATCTGCCTCGGGTGTTTAAGCGTAAATGATAATGTATTTTGTGGGATGAGCGAGACATATTCAATAAAAGCCCATAATATATAGAGCTTGCTTTTGTATCATTTTGTTTGTCCTACAATAATAGGAGAAAGGTGCTTAGTGATGAGTACTATAACGTTCAAGGAAATTTGTCCTTTGGAAAGAGGAACGTTTAACGGGATTCATTTTGGAAATCGGCCTTGAATGTCGGACCACGTTTCATATTTTCTATTCAGAAGCGTTCCGACGAAGCGCTCCTAAAAGATATATGCGGAGCAGTCAGAAGCATTACGTCGCAAAGGAAATTTCAGGCTCCACCCCGAAGTGGAAAAGATTGCTTTGGGGGAGTAAAATTTTGGACAAGTGGGTGATTATGTTGAATACGGTGGTCAGTTATGCGAATGTAAGAAGGTAAGTTAAGAAATACTCCCAAAACCCAGGGAAATCTCAATATAAGCGTGAAATACAATAAGAATAATACGTTTATTTTGATACCTCGATGGCTCTGCCTGCGATGTAAGTTCATTATCAATATGATTATGGAGACCCATAACAGTCCTTATAACCATAAATTTTTTGGGGGGCCATTTTACCATTTCAGGCTGACCTAGGCACGGTGCCTGCACGGCTTAATCTTTCCTTTTTTGGCGGTGATAAGTTCTATTTCCACATCATAACGGAGATTCCCTTTTCAAACTAGCATTGTTCACTTGCTTTTGAATTTTTGTCCCTAACTTTCCCCTTCCTTAAAAAAGTTAATGGCTGTTTCAAGTACTGGCACATAATTATGGGTCCCTCATAGAATTTCATCAGGTTACTGTTGCTCCAGAGGAATTTTTCCGTTAATGGTATCAATTTCCCAAGTGCCAATACCGAGCTACTTGGTTTGGCTTTGTTCCATATTTGCTCGATGCCGGAATTTCCTCCTTTTCCTTCTTCCTTTATATTATGGTATGTGTCCGAGTATAAAATTAATATTCCTCCTACTTTCTTTTCGAATTGTACCAAGGCCTTATGTCCCAAGTAAGCCACTGAATCACGTCCATCCTGGCCAAAATACTCGGTTTTCAGTCTTCATTTGTGAATGGCCCGGCAAGACAATCCGGTGGATTTTTCTTCCATTTTCTCAAGCTCGGAAAAAAATCTCGTAAAGGGATTTGCCTATAATTTGCCTATGTCATAGATGGTAAGCCTTTGCGCCCATTGTCTTGAAGCCGGCGGAATTCCCATATTTATTGTCCGAACATGGCCATGGCATTGGGAACCTGATCTATAAATATTTTTTTATATTCCCCCTTCTACCTCAAGGTCAGCCTGTAAGCATTACCTGTTCCATTTTTTTATGAGCCGTATTGGTTGGAAGCTTCAGGCCCTTGGTTGGCAAAAAATGTAAGGATTTTGGGACCTTTTCCTTCAGCTTTTTTTATTCAATGGTGAAAGAAGACTAGAAGATAAAATTGACAAATGATTACCAATGTTCACTGATAAGAGCACTTGGACTACAGTGATCTTAAGATTTTTAGATTTCTTCTCAGCTTGTTTTTTTGATAATGCTCTAATATATATTGTTCCATACTGTCAAACTCAGTGATCTTCCCGTCTTTATGGTATTAATATTGCGCCAAGAACATCAGGATTAATTGGGATTTATTTGAGAATTTTTAAGGGCAGGCAATTCAATAAATTTAGTGGTACTATGGCCGCGAGGCAGTAAATTAAGGCGTCAATTTATAAATCAGAATTGGAAAGACCTCGGTTGGCGGCAATTAGGAATTTGATGATTTATTTGCCCAATTCCCGTGGTTAAAGCCCTTAGACTATCCGAGAATAAACTTTATTGGTATTAAACGCCTAAGGTCTAAGTTTTAAAGCAAACACATGTTTCGAGATCGCTGGCTTAGCATGCGCTTGTCTTCCTGCGATGTTAAATTATATTTACATCCGAAGTCAGAATGTTTTATTCGATTTCTTGAAATACAGATGACAGCTAAAATTACAAATTATTCAGATGGTGTAATAAAGAGGAAAATACCTCTTTTTTTGTGGGATGTTCAAGTTTAAGTCCATAGGGGGTGGGAATTTTTTACACCTATATATAGGTCGATGTGCCAAAAGAGTGGTTGGGTAGTAATTGTCCTTCAAATACCGTATCAAAAACCAATAATATGCTCCTTGGCCCCCATATTGTATGATGGTTTTCAATAATGGGGTATTTTTTGCATTCTAAAGATACTTTTCTTGCACTTTGAAGTCTGTGGTTAAAATTCCTTGAATCGAAATTTAAAAAAGATAAAACAGAGAGATTGGTGACAGTTGTCATTTAAAATTAATTTTAAACTTTTTACTCATAACTAATTTCACGGACACCTCAATAGGGGTTCGGTTTCAAAATTATGGTATTAAATGGAAAAAATCTTATTGTTCTAATATACCGAAATGCTAACCCTAATGATTTTGACCCTTCAAAATTAAAGTAAATCTTGTTACAAGAAATATACAAAGGAGTTTCGTTATAATTTATCTCTTTCCTTTCCCGTTTTTTAGAAATGTTGGGCCATTCGTTTTGTACAATTTCCGATAAATATTATGGTGGGTCAATTGGGAACGGCCTGAATTGGCGGCAGTTTCCTGGTAATAGTTTTGTATTTATAGCCATGTCCATTGGGTATTGGAATTTTTCCTAACAGCCATTACTCCCTTGGTCGCAGAGGCAGATGGGCACAATGCTTATTGATGGAAAGAGGCCACTTAAAACACGGAATTATTAGCTGTGTCCAACTCGGATTTTCACTTTTGGCATTATATAGTTTGCCAAGCGGCTATATGCATCTCAGAAGCAACCTCCTGAGGTGGTGGAATTTGGCCATGCCATATGGATTCCTGGTGGGCCTTTTCTTTGGTCGTTAATTATTTTCCAAGCAATTTTAAAGCAGTTCTCTGAGGTCTATCCTCTCAGACCAAATACCCTATGTATTGCAGCCATTTATTTGCATAAATTTTCCGTAAATATACTACTAAATTTACTTGCCTTATTTTTGGCTCATGGGGAATTCCCCAAAATGGGTTAATCGTAGGAGCTGCGTGGGGTACTTTGATTTCCCGTATCATTATGGTAATTTTTTCTTTGCGTGCTACTAAAGACAGAAAGAAATTCACGACTATGTCACGGGAATTTTTAATTTCAAATTAAATAGAAAAAAAAGGTCATGAACAGAAAATATTGACCTTCGAGGATTTTCCTTAATGCTTACAGAAGTGTTCTTTTGAAGTGGCCCATATTTACGGCGGCTATTTTTGGCTAAGCGGTTTTGGTAAGAATCAACCAAGCGGCCAACCAAGTATTTGCGCTTACCTAAGTAGTTATGACTTTAAGGTGGGTATGGATTAGGGTGGTCGTCTGCCAGATCCGTGTGGGAAGATCAAAAGGATGAGGGAATTTAAGGATTTAAGGCGCAATTGCAACAATCTATTTTTCTTCTCATCTGATATTGGAAAAATTATATTTGCATATCCTTTTTTGTCTGCTAAAGGTGGGCTGCTCCACCATATATTTATAGATCTTGGCTGATGCAACCAATATGGCGATATACCGAGGTAGTGCTCATTGCGGCACAATTGGTTTTATAGCTGCGGTATTTTACAAATTCGCGATGGTTTGCAAGTGGGTGTACTAGGTGCCCCTTAGGTGGGAAATGCAAGATGTTAAGATACCTACTATGGATTACCTTCGTGGCCTATTGTTGATTCGGTTTCCTATTAGCTTTATCTGGGAATAAATATACTGCCCTTTGCAAAGTAAGGGGATATGGATCGGACTCATTGGCCGGACTTACGGCAATCTGCCGAAAAGTTGTATATTTCCGATTTAATTATTTGAGCCAAAAAAATGATCGAATAAAGTAGTAATTATAAGTTAAATTATAAAAAGGTAAAAAGAACTCTGATCAGCCAGTAAGTAAACAAATTTCAGGAATGGCGAATATTTAGATAAAAGGATATACTATGGAATTTCCAAATTTTTATTAGGTGATAAATGACAGATTATCCAACGACAGCGAATATTTTGTGGTACATACAGAAATACCCAAGAATTCATAATCAACCTATGAAAATGGATGAGGGTAGAATGGTTAGAAGATTTACCCAAGAAATGAAAAGGAATTGAAGAAGAGCCGAAAATCTAATTGTAGCAAGCTACGTGCCTTTTATGAACCGGGAAATTTCACGTTTATGAAGGTAAGTTATGGTAGACCAATGGTGCAATTACGAATAAGGAACGTTGTTTTCCTGTTTCTGTAATAATTAGGAACTGCACAGTGGATGGTTTTTTGGGCTTTTATGACCAATTAAATGGAGAGTTTCATTCCTCTTTATGCCTATTGGGGTTTTTCACTCTATCGGCCTTTGGCCTAAAAACGAACTTTTAATGACCATGGTGGCTATTGGCCTTACTAATTTTGGTTACGGAATCAAATTGGGCAAATTTCTTTAAGTACGGTGTCCAACGTTAGGCCATGTCATCGATCCAACAATAAATGGCTTATGCGCTTTGGTGAATAGCTTCCTGTGGGGGAAAATTTGGATATTTCCTCTGCCCATTCGCCGCCAATTCTTTTGCAGTGGGTATTTTTCTTTTCCTTCAACTTTTATCATTACGTTCCAAATATAAATTTTTGATTTGGAATATTTCTAAAAGTTTGGGCACTAGTGGTTGCCTATAGCCGCATTATATTGGTGGCACTTTCCATTGGATGTAATCACAGGAATACTAATTGGAACCTTCTTAGGGGGACTGTTTCTGCAGCTATTTTCAAGTTGGTATCCAAAAATCGTTGATATAATAACTGTTGTTTGGACTACTATTGGAGAGCCTATTTGGAAATGGAAAGCTATGGGTCTAATTATTTTTCCTGTTTCGGCTCAAAGATTTCTTTGTTCCAACGGGCCAAGAAATCAAGAAACAAGATGAGCCCCAAAAGCCAGTTCGGTATAACCTCCCATTTTTCGACTTGGCCGGATTAAGGGCGACAAAAATAGTAGTCACTGAAAAAGGCATGGTATGTGCCACTTTACAATAGGACTGTCAAATGTATTTGCCAAATCCTTACCATTTAAATTTTTCTAAGAGTAATAGGGGTAATTATTAGGTAAAGAAAAACGAATGATTAGGAAGAGGAATTGACTTGAAAGATGATTTTATTTATTTTCTTTTCACCTACCACTAGATTATGCAGATTTGTTCCCCTTGGCGTTGGTTTCTCTATAAAAAAATTCGCGTCGATTCAACACCAAAAATTTCGTTGTCCCCATGATATTTCTTCCCCTGCGGGCAAATAAGGAAATAAAGCCAAAAAGAAAGTACCCAGTTTCCACAAACATCCTTTTGGAACCCATAACTTAAATTAAGTGGATATGGGAGAGGTACAAATATGCCAAAATAGGCATTATGGCGGTTCCCCATTCCACAGGACCGTCTTCTTGGCGTAATTAACTCAAAATAAATATCGTCACTAAGCCCTAAAGAACAGACCTAATCAGGAGCTATAACGGCTAAAATACCGTATCCTAATTTTTTTTCAAATTTTGTAAAAGATGTTTCATCATCGTTTTCAACATATATAAAATTTATTATCAAACGGTTTTTATGTCCTTTGGTTGCGTGGTCGTGCATTAAACCACGGTCCTTTTAGCGTTAGCCGAATATTCGGTGGTCAAACGATACCGTTAAATTCCATTTCTCTTCCGACTTGGAATATACCAGAAAGGCAACTTTTCACCTTCGGGAATTATATTTTCCCTCTTCCCCTTTTAGTAGGGGGATTGAGGTACCATAATCCAAACCATTTCTGGTGCTATTTCACCAAAGCAATAAGTTTCTATACCCTCTTGTTGATAGTAAGACTTTAGGTTAGAGATGCTACTAAAGGTGTGAATTGTTGATCCATGAGCTTGCCGGACAGTGGGCAGAATGCTAAGGATTTTATAGCGCCTACAAGGGCAGAATAAGTCAACAATTAGCAGCTAAAAAGCTGTTTCTTTTTTTAATTGAAAAATAGTAAAAAAATTTCTATGTGAAAATTACAGAGGAAGATAGAATGAAGTAGCCCCAAAATTTCACGTAAGCCCATCCTTTCAGGATAAAGTAGCCAACACGAATGGAAAAGCAAGACCTATGAGCGCATTTAAACCAAAATGAAAATACCCACTGGTATCTCTAGGGTTAAGGGAGCTTTTAAAGTGTTAATTATATATTCCACATAGAACCCAGTATTTCAGGGCAAAGGGGAATTAATACGGGTACTAGGTATTCTAGCTTTTTTTTCGGGATGATTAGAGAGTAGAACTACGGTAAAAAAGGGTCCATAAAAAGGAAACAGATACTGTTTTTTATCGCTTACCCTAATTCTTTAAGAGTATGGATATATAAGCCCAATTAAAGGCCGGGATAGTCCAAATTCCACTCTGTATAAAAAAGCTCCAATAATAATAGAGGGACGAACATTATAACTGGATCCAATGGCTGTTTCCTCTTTTGGTTATTTGCTAGGAAGGCGTTGGGATCGGCAGGCCCGCACATAACAAGAACCACAAGTCGCAATACGGCTGGCCAATATGACCCATGACAATCATGGGTATATTATTTTTTTGTGGTCCCAGAAGCCTTATATTTAAATACAAACCCATAGGATAGGCAGAAGGTAATAATGAAAGAACCGAAAACAGAAACGGTCCTGGCTCATGAAAGACAAGCCTATAAAGAGTGGCTGCAAGTAATGCTGTCTTCCTTTGTTCTCGTGCGCATGTTTCAAAGAATATATAAAAAAATAGGATACTTGCCCAGCATAAATCCCAATGGGTGTAACATATCCAGAGGAGCACTCAATGGTAATAGACGATAACATAGAATGAAAACTAATAAACATGAGGGCAAATTTATGAGGGCATGATTTTATTGTCAAGTAATTTTTCAAAAAGAATAGATACTCTATATATCGCCAAAATCATGGCCATCAACATGTAGGAAGACGCAGTCCGAACTAATGTTTCCATTCCAATAATAAATCCAAAAGAGCGGCTGTAATCCAGCTATGGTAAAGGCGTTCTCATATCTGAAGGTCAATTCAATGGTTGTTTAATACCAATGTGCATCAATAATCATGTTCCCTGCGGTAATGAAGTTTCTAGCCTCCTGATCGGTGACGGGAATAACATTCAAATTGAAATAGAAAAATTGAGGTTCCCTGCTAGGAAGATCAACGAGATAGGTTATTTTTCAACCACATCATTGAACTTTCATTTTTAAGATAAATAAATTTCTTAATAAACGTATCAAACCTAAAGGTATGGCCTGCAAATAGGACGGATCGTCTTCTGAAAATGGCGTAAGTAAAGAATTTAAGATGCCCCTACCAAAACTAAGGAGCCCAAAAAACCAAAAGGAAGGCTTGAAGTTTTCTTTTTCTCGATAAAAGCCATTGAAATACAACCTAAAGGTTGAAAATTACCTGAGCAAGTACTTCCGCATAGCGAGCAAACCAAGTTGGTAGTTCGTGTGGAAAGAAATCCCCTAAGGGTCAATACGATTGTTGTTATACCATAAATAATAATTAATAAGCAGGGAAAATCCAAAGGAACCCTAAATGCCCTGGGCAGTTTTGGTCGCATTTCAACCTTGTAATTGAATTGTTACGGATATAAATAGAAAATAGGTATTCGCCTGTCCGAGCATTATTGCAAAATCATCTCGAAGCCATCCGTAACACGAACAATAGAAAGAGGCCAATAAACTTAGCTGCCAAAAAAGTCCTTTGGGGTAAGAACCTTTTTATTTTTTTCCGATATTACCCTTGCACTACCATTCTAACTGGAAAATAATATTTGGGCTACAAAGCCGAATTGCGAAGAAGCCATCGCCAATCTGCCATCTATCCTATTTTCTCTACCTGATAGTAATATATTTTTTCTTCATCCATAAATTAGGCAAAACATCCTTAACGGACCTAATTAATCTAATTCCACAGACCCAAAATTTGCTGTTCGAGGCCATATTCCGGAGGGAAGTGTTCTAATTGGAATTTGGGTACTTATGGTACCATTTTGCAACAAGGATCATGGCGGGTAAAAATCGATGTAAACCTTTAAACATGGGAATTCTTTGGCAAACCGTTTTTGTATCACCTTCAAGGACAGCCTGTATCTGTCATTCCAATCATGGGTTAAAAGTGCTTTACGTATGCCATTTGGCAATGGCAAGAAAGGAATTGCTTTATGAAAGAATCCTTTCTATCTGCCCCGTGACACCGGTTACCAAATCGAATTGATCTATATGTTCCAATAGTAAAGTTGAAATCTTCTGGGAGGTTTGTTAGATACGTCAATATACCCCACCAAAGTGTGTCTACGTGGTCCAAAGTAACCAGCTTTTAATTGGCCGCCACTTATATCCTTTGTTTGCTGTGTGAATTAACAAAACCAGAAGGTCTTTCATGCTGATTGGCAATAGTTGCTGATATAATTGTCTGAACTTTTATCCTTGGATGGACATCGTTTCGAATCTAGTAGAAGCTGTGGCCTTTTTTAGTGCAAATTGCCATAGTGGTTCGCGTGCAGTTTCTTTGCAACACTGTCTCATATATTTGCTCTTGAGTGTAGACAGGAATAAATGGTGAAATCGTCCATTTCGTACCAGAGATAGATCTGCCATCTTCTTAGCCTAAATTGTATCTCGGAATAAAAGTTTCCGAAGACAAATGCAAATTCTTTCTGTTACACCTCTAGATCACTAAATTGACGTACGCACTTTGGCCTTCTTAAAATAGTCTGATAAGGGAGGCACGGTAAGGTATTATTACCAAATCTCAAGAGTAAATGAATAGGAGCGATCAGCACAAGCCCCATTTGCGCGTTCAGCAGCTTATCAGAATTTAACGTTGGGCTCGTACGAGTAGGTCTTTTGGCGCCAATAACGAGAGATCGATTATCTTCTGTAGCGAGAGAATTTGCGACTCAGATTTAATCAAGAGCCACGCACGAGGAGGCAATGCAGATTGCAATGGGTTAGATAACCGGTTTATTACCGATCGAAGTGACTGTTTCTTGGATTTCACACATTTATTTACTGCCTAAGAATATGGTAGTTTTATATTATTTCTATTTCGCCATACACAACGAATTGCGCTTCTATGGTTTTAATGTGAGTTACAGAAGTACTGGCTACAGACGAGCCTAGATATTGATGTGTTTAGACAGTCTCGCTCGGGTTGACATTGAATTCATAATTGCCAACAGGAACCCACTATCTATATTGTGTATTGTTTCAAATAGGATAGAGTGTTTTTGAGAATTGAGGCGGTCGCAATATATTCTAGTAACGAGTATTCATTTCCCTATAGAGACTTGATGTTGTGTAGGGGCCAACGAGGCGAGACTAAGTGCCACAACGGCTGAAATTGTCAGTTTGCAAAATACCTTCCCGGGATCCATCCGTTTCCTTTGGGTGGATAGAGATGTTAAGGCCTTGAGAATTAATTGATCTGTGTAGACTGGATTTAGCAGGGCCTGGAAAATAATACTCAAAGATGAGACTTTCGAGCCAATTTGAAACATTTCTAAACGGAACGCTATGGTGAGGTGTCCACCACAATGTGCCTGTTGTTAGGAATATCCGAGAGGAGAGGAGAGGCAACTCGGTGGTCACTCGGTCCAACACGTCCGTCGTCATATTGTGCCCTGCATTATGACTCTAATCAGCACAGACAAACCCGCCCAATTTTGCCAAAAGCAAATATATATGATAATACGCCTACCACTGCGCGATGTAAAGGGTAGGTCCACTAGAGTTGCCAAATCATCACATGATTGCGTGACCTACCCACACCAATGAACTCGGTCATTAATCACAATGCACAAATCAGGGAGAGTTGGCCAGAATACTCTTAAGACCTGGTCTATTTCTGCTGAGTGAGCAGTACTAGAATATTAGTAAGGACATATATGGTAATAACGGCTCTGGTTTGATTACTGTTGATATGCTATACATCTTGTCTCCATCCACAACAGAATGGGAGCTGCGGTAGGGGAAGGTGGGGAACGAAATAGGCATATCTTATATTTGGGACCCAAGAATCTTTGGAGCGATGTCTGGATGTTGACTAATTCACCGGCAGAGAGAGTATCGAGAGAGTGAGAAATGGCTATAGGAGACACTCACAGTTAAACCTTACCGGCAAACTTTTTTTTCCCCATGCGTAAGGTTAAGGGAGCCCAAGGTCTCTATAAACACGAGATTACGACGTTCCGAACCAGTACACCTGGAAAACTTCTAGTAATATCAGATGCCACGTTACAGCACTCTAACCAAAGCAAGTGCAGGTGAAACTATTGCGGTCTACTTTGATAAATGGCGCTGTTGACTTCCACCAGTGAGGTCAGCGGACGTGGTTGACATCACGAATGAATAAATGGCGCTCTACTGTCCAAGCGAGCTATAGGTCTCCGTTTGAGAGATCAACCATTTGGGTAAGTTCAGCCGCGCTACGGACGGACTAACTAGTCTTCCATATAAAGAGATTTAAGTCATGAAGAAGTACACATACCCCTTCAGATAAGTTTTGAGTTGTTGCAAGAATTACTTATTTTGCTTCAATGTGGTTAAAACGGCTATATATCTTTTGTATACTCCAAGACTAGGCTTCACTACAGACGATGTTATTCACCCCTTCATCAAAAGCTATGGTGAGACTTTCTAATCGTTTGTGGCAATGTAGGAGTGAGATTTGACAAGCGCCCGGGGACCATCTTGAGTTACTTGAACGCACATCCTGTTCCCGGTATTAGTACGTGTCTTGCTTCACTCACCGCACACCTGTTAAAATGGTAACTCCCGCAATTTCTTCGATTCACTATTGATAATATAAGGAGCGCGAAGCGCGTCCCGAGTTGACACATGTTCAATAGAGAGAGTCTATGACTCCGTCCCGGGGATAGGCAGAGCGAGTGTATATACTCCTCACTAAGTATTGAGTATGTTGGGTTAGCCGTATGTAGTGGTACCAAGGTGGTAAAGGCTCATTGGGAGACGGACCCCGAGCGTTCGCAAAACTTCGTCATATGAACCATATTTCGCCAAGAATTACACGACATCGCTTTCTCAGGAGCAGGGGACGCGTGTAAAGCACACAATAAAAAGCGTCACCCATTAGACTGATGCACTGCTCATATAGCTGCATGATCGAGATCGTTACTACCAGGCCATGTTTCTCTAGAACTATAGCATTTTAAAAATCAAGGGATAAATAGGTTCCCGTTGGATAGCACTTAATGGCGAGTATATTGGATCGAAAGTAAGAGACGAGAGACACACAAGATTAAATTAAGGTTATTAAGCGCAATAACCGTGACGAGCGAACACGAATTTCGTTATCATCGTTATTATTTTTTATCTATCTAGTCTTGGTATACGCAGACAAACAATACAACAAACACACACGAGAGTATATACCAAATTATGGATGAAGGGTTACTACTCACTACGGCTTTGAAAAAATGACTCGTATGAGAGAGGCGGTAGGTGGGACGATCGATGAGCAACGTGGAGGAAATATATATGTGCGTGCGAGAGAAAGCGCAACACTATCGGTCAACCACTGACGGAGAGTAAACTATATACTACAACCACGCTGATCTCGCCGGGTAGTATATCTTGCATTATATGTCGGAGCACCGCAAGGAGGAGATGAGGGAGCGAGAGGTGCCCATGAGTGTAAATCTGAAAGTGGAGTAAGGAGTGTATTGCCATGTTAAGGGTGGGGATGGCCAATACAAAGGGATGGTATGCCCAACGACTACTTCACCAAATGGTCTACTTACATTCCTTCTCATATTGAAGTGTTCGTAACTATTATTCCATCAGTTTTATCTCTAACCGGGAGGAAACTAATTTCCGGATGAGAATGAGACAAGTTTGCCCATTCCGTCTTCAAAGGTCGATAATCAGGGCAGAGACACACTCATGCGGGAATATATCGGTCTACTGTACCACTTCTAGCGCGATTGACACTCAAATTTAATATAATAAAGATGAGAGTGGTTCATGGTATAAGGCACTCAACTGGTGGTCAAACTCCGTTGTTGGCCTGATAGTATATAAATTTAGAGAATATGGGATGAAACACACTGAATCTTCCCAATGGCTTATACACTGGTACCATGGTAGTTTTAATGTTCTCACGCGAGTGACTGAGCGCTCTTCCTGAGCTTATCTAGTAGCTCAGCTTTAACAAATGGGTTTCTCTCCATCATGTTACTTTGTCTATAGTCCAAATACCTTTTCCCAACCCCTGTTCTTACCGCGCACTTGCAATGCACGACCCTATCCTTAAAAATGATCGATATAATTAGTATTGGCTGATATGAAGAAACTGCCGTTCGAAAGTTCAGATAAGCCGAGGCATATCTGCCAAATACAGCGCTCCGTAGAGACTTGTTATCAGTTTGAAATATTTGTTTCGGGTTCCTCAAACCAATGATCCACAATTGGTGGTCCACTCCATTTTATTTTTTTTAAAATTATGCTTTTGGATTTATAGCCCCATAACCAGGAGCAGTCATAGGTTATGAAATTGTTTTTTAAATTGTAACTTGATTCACAATGTAATTTTCCTTTTTAAGGAATTTTACAATACAAAATACTCTTAATTTGGCAACATACTATGCTTTTAAGCAAAGGGTATCATATAACTAAGAATAGTGCAAGTCTATATCATTAATTCTAAATATCAAAGACGGCAAGCAGTTTTGCAGAAGTGTACTTTCCCGGTTATTATTTAAAAATAAAAAGGGGATTTTCCATTGAAATCCCATTATTTGTATCACTGTAAAATCCTAAAGATTATAATTATAGTCCCCAACCGACAAGTATTTTTCATAAGTTGTTTTGGTATTCCCATTTTTCCAATGGGACATGTGTCTATCTATATTAGACGCGTTACACTAGTAATAGGGGTCAATATAAATGGTCCCTTGCCTAGCGAGCGCGAGAGAGAGCGCGCGAGAGAGAAGTGACAAAGAGCATTGTAGAAATACTGGCATCTTTAATCTGTATAATTCAAGGAGGTGTCCTTAACAATGGCATTGAAGAGAAGAAATTATAGAGAGTGATGATTACATCAGTCCCGCCACCCATACCGTATTAGGTGTTGCACTCAATCTCTCACTCTCTCCACTTCTTTACAAACTGCTTCATCAAGATTGATAAAGGAGTAATCACTTTCTACTTAGTGGTATTGTACTTTCGCTTCCATAAAGATGAGGTTGGCTTGCCCCTTTCCTAGCGATTTGCTTGCTGGTTCCTTTGATCAAGCCTCTGCTAATACCGTCACAGGTGAGAGAGAAATTATTTATCAGCACCATATTACGAGAGTTACTGTTTGTTCATCCACAAACTACCAACACCCAAGTCATCCACTTAAAAGTATATCTTTTCCGCCTAAAAGAGTTAGCGCTATCCCGGGAGGTCAACACCAAGATGGACCCATTACGGCAAATATCGATTTCGTGTGTACCGTTAATTGGTGTATTTCCGCCGGTTCCCAAGTTAAAACGGAACCAATGCACAAGTTGTAGGGGTGAGATATTTGTCAACGATAAGCTCCTCTAGGCGCTGGTTCCTTGCCATAACCAGTCCCAAGGTTTTTGATCCTCAATTTATTGCCCTATTCCAATTGAACCTCTATTGACTTGGAATAATAGAGCCTTCTCCCTTATATTACATCGCCAATGATTCCTTCCCTTATCTATCTTTAAATCGAGCCAAGGCAGAACTTGGGCGGAACGCTGTTGGTTAACCCAATTTTGGACCTTTTTTGCAATATTTATTTTTTGAGTGCAGCACAACACCAAAAAGCTCAATTTTCATATGTGGATTGTGACTACATGTTTTTCTACATAAACAAGGCTTGCTGCCTTAAAGCCATGATGGCTCATAGGGCATGCCCAATGTTAATGGTGTGGCTTATGAAAACGGCATCAAAACTTTCTTAATCCTCTAAGAGACTTTTTAAAGTCCTTCTTTCTACTTTTGGGAACATTATCCCTATATTTTCTCTAACAATCATACATTGTGTTCTCTTGGATTTTTGATCGTCCACATCAACTAAAAATTATTTTGGCTGTTGGGCGTCTTGATTTAATAGCAACAAAGTGGCCCTGGCCATGCTTTCTTACCCCTATGACCGCAACCATTAATTAATTTCGTTGGCGCCTAAAATATTACCAATGTAACCTAATACTTGGCTAAATAACTATACCAGCCCAACTTAAGGGCTGCACTTCCGCTGCCGTTTTTTTGATCTAAAATCTCTCTCGATTTTCAAAATCTATTCGTTTTTGTTAATTGCTTTTAATTTTAAATGTTTTATTGGAACGATACAAATTCCATGATCCTTGTAAGAAAGGATGGTGTCCCTAGATTCACTCTTCCCCAAAAAATTGGGCATTTTACGTATTTGCTTATTCAGACTACCAATTTGCGAGAATAGTCGTACACTTTGTCTATTCAATATTCCAATACTATGGTTCCAATTATAGCCAATGTAGATCAACAGTGGTGTCGATCGATTTAATGTGGCAGTATTGCCAAATTCCCAATTGGAGTGATAGGGTACTTGTTAATGTCGCCTGTATAAGTAAGGGTCATATAAGCGAAGCACCGTTTTCACTACTACCGATCGAGTGAATTGCCCACAAATTTGCACTCTACTGGGTGGCGCTCATCATCCATATTATATTCCCAGTCCTATAGAAGACCCGGGCCTTGTTTTATCCGTATTTAACATGAGTATTGTTATCCCAGCTCGTTGGTGCAACTCCGGAAGTTAAAAAATCTACATTTTAATTCAAAAATCCACCCATAAAAGGGTCAGTGGTAAACAATATCTCCACCAGCAGCGGATCCTCGCCCACCTGTAAGGCAAACGTAGAGCGCACACCGTCCCTATATTTATCCATCCGAATCAGGAAAAACAGTCTAAAGATAAGGGCACCTCTCCATCCTAGTGGTAGTTTTCCCGTTCCCATAACAATTTCCAATTGCTTTTCTCACCCAAACTGTAAGACCTTGTATTCTGTGGATATTGGTGATCAAGGGCGATTTTTTGGAGAATAGACGTGTTCCAGTTGTCAGGTAAAGATTTTTGACGATTCTGCAACAATATTGGGTCGTATCGGTTTTGGTCCTTTTCCAATTACCGGTGGGTACTGAAAGTGCAATAAAACCTACTGCTGTCTTTCATTCGATCAGATAGAAAGCAGGTACGTCGTTGATACCAAGTTTTTTAAGGTAGCGCGCCTAGTAGCTTATCAATTCTGTAATGGTTACCAATCTCAATTGTTATAAAGGCTTTTTGCGCATTAGGTTACGAGTCTAATAGGATTAAACCAAACCCCAGTCTGCGCTCGTCATAAATAAGCCTGTGCACTGGCCAAGCTCTTTCTGAGGGATCTATTTCAATCTGGTAATCAATCATGTAACTCTAGACCGTTCATATAGTAGGAATAACTATATCGCTTCTAAATCTGGATACCAAGAAGAAGTCAGTTGATGGATGCTACTTTAAATAGTCCAATTACCCAATAGTAAAAATCCCCAATACATGTGTCAGTGGTGCATAAAGGATTGGGAGTGTTATAACGCGTGTGTCCAAACTAATGACATCAACGACCTTCATATTTTGACACTATCTCCCTAACCTTTTTGTATCCGAGCCGTTAATGGAGTGTCTTGGCCATCGAAATAAGTTTACCCACGGAGTGATTGTCCTGTTTCTGTTCGCTATGCACAACCTATATAAATGAAGATGCCAAAGTAAGGAAGGGCATAAAAGAGAGAGAGGAATGGTATTTGTTGAGCGTATTTCATTTAAATAATCTTATTTTATCATGTAGGGCTGAAGGTAATAACACAAAGATGATTATCAGCCCTTGTAACTGGAGAATAGATAAGTGCCCTTAACATTTAGTGATGAAAATAGCGCAAAAAAAAGGGCCGATAACTAGAAGTGGCGGCTCATATTTTAAAAATATAGAGGCTTTTAATATGTCCCTATTGAAGTGGTCTACTAAATACTTTAAGAACCGATCGGTAAACAATTCGTTTTAGTACGCTGATCAAAAATTAATGGTCCTTCTGATCTTTACAACTCTGGAAATTTTCGCTATGAAATCGATTCCAATCTAGAACCGATAACGTTTCTGATATAGAATTGTAGAGATTGTTTTCTCATAATCCCTGAATGATAGATCCTCGGCATCACTAAGAAAAGAATAAGTAAATGGGGTTATTTTTACTTCTTAACTATTGAAGCGAAGTAAGAACCTTAGATTATTCCATATATATTCAATTTAGATAATATATTCGTATTATATAATTCTCTCGGAATTACTTTTATAGAATTTGCGGATTGACCGGTATGGGGCTTCCTTTGTCCGGTCCTGCCTATTTAAGTGTAAGTAGGGGTCTAATGGAACCCAAAAACACTTTCACCAAGGTCCAAAAGAAATACTTTTGGGGGCTCATAGTATAGACTTCTACACAGCTTTCGGCATGGGTAGTTTCGAGCCATAACCCACGTCCCTCGATAAGGGGGGTTTTTTTCCCTTACACAGAGCCCGAATAACCGGAGACAAGAACTTCCTTAACACCTTATCCACTTCAAAAATTGCTCTACACACCAAAAACAACCGCTGGCACACAAAATAAGCGGTTTACATATTGTTGAGACTGATTAGCTGTTAAACTCGGCTATTATTACTCACTCTTTGTTCCGACTTTTTGTTACGATTTGGTTTTGGACTGGCAACTAATAGTAAGCTAATCCTAAAAACCGGCAAAAGTAGTGTATTCTGTAAAGTTTTCAATAGTAAAAATTCTTAATGTCTTAGTATATTCCATTTTCCTAATCTTTAATTCTAGGTTGCTAAAGCTTAATAGCAATAACAAAAAATCAGCCACGCCATGCTAATAGGTGCATTATTTGAATATTTGACACTTAATTGAACTTTAATATCTTCCTTAGTGTATTTTGCAACTCCAAAATACTTTACGGGATTTCTTCCTTAAAAGGTATTGAAAATAGTCATTTTTATTATTGGACACCTATGTTCAAAAAGCTCTCAATGCCGCGATTGAAAGGTATAGTCTGTAACGTAACCCACAGCCTTTTTGGTAGGTTCCTGGGTTAGATCCCACTTACCCGACTTGGAGGAATCTAAAGGGCTACCAGGGCTATGCCCTGGGGTTTAGTACTTAATTTAATAATGTATTTGAAGTAAGTGAGCAGAACCTATTGGGTATATGATATTTAATTTCGTTTAACAATGGCCTAAAAGAAGACAAAGAATATATTAATAGGTTGTAAGTAATAAATATAGTAGAGTATTATATTACAAAAAACGTTGAGAGGTTATTGGTCTTTTAGCCTGGGAGTGACTGTAAGAATGTAAACCGATTAAATACACGAGAGAAAAGTCATCGATTAAGCCTGATTCAGAGACCCTAGTTTTCATTCACGCGGCATGTGTTCTAAGCACTTTAAACGAGAGATTGTCAGAAAAATACCAGAAAATAAGGAGGGTTTAAACGATTTGTGATCTATGTCAAGGTTTGCATGTGGCGTTAAATTTACATCACAAAACAACGCCAAACTGAAAACGCTTTAACTTTAATTTTTGTTCTTTATTTTATCAGGAGTAGCTGCACAAACCAACAACTGTTGAGAGCAGGGAAGGGTGAAAGTTGAAGCTGTTACCATGAGTATTGTTACTAATATATCGTAGCTGAGAGAATTGAAGTTTCTGTTAAAATGCAAAACAAAGTGAAGCTCGCTTGTACATTTCAAAAAACATCTAGAGGTTAAAAACAAGAATTGTACCTTTCCTCTACCAAAATTGAAACCAAAGCTAGTAATATGGCTTAATAAATAAGATATTTTTTTAAAGAATTTTTTACACCCTCGAAAAAGGTAGTGGTATTTTCACATCTACTTCCAGAGAAAAGCAGGTTAATTGAGTTGTATAAGAGAGGTTTGACGCTTATTATATATAGGATGAACACAAATACCATGGTAATTACTAAGGATAATCCGAACACCATTACGGACCTTAATACCTCGCATTGAAAATTGAAGACTTGGAGTTTTGTATTTATGATACTGTAAAAAGATTATCGGTACATCACACACCTTTAAGTAATACTAATTAATATAAGTTTTTTTACTACTAAAATTGACTATATAAACGATTTTAAGGACCCTAATTATATTGTTAAAAGAATTACCGATTAAATACCATATCATCGAGTTAGCGGATCAACGACCTAATTTATATCCATTCAAGAGCATTTTTATGCACTTTAACGAGAGATTTGTCAGAACCGAAAATAAAGGGTTTAACAACGATTGTGACCTTAGTACAAGGAGTGCATGTGGCGTTAAATTTAGCAAACAAAAACAAAAGCAAACATGAAGAAGCGCTTTAACTTTAATTTGTTCTTTTTATCGGAAGTAGCTGCACAACCAACAATGGTGAGACTAAGAGTGAAAGTTGAAACTGTATACCATGAGTATTGTTACTGAGGTATCTACTGCAAATGAAGTGCTGTTAAAAATGAAAACAAAGTAGCTCGGCTTGTACATGTTCAAAACTCATAGGGTTAAAAAAGATTGTCTTCTCAACAATTGAACAAAGCTAAATTGGCTTATCTTATCCTTCCTTTTAAAAATCTATTTTAACTTTAGGATTGTTTGATACTTCTATTGTTCTCCTTCAAAATTTGAACTTAAGAAATAGAGCCAAAGTTAAAATATATGCAATATAAACACCCAAAACCCAATAACTCACTTGGTTCGAGATTGGATAGTAACTGAAGTGTGCAAACAGGAATAAAAATCGACACAGTATGGGTTACCATAAGTAATCCTCCAGTGAATCCTAGAAGTTCCATTTTTGTTTGTATTTTTCCTGCTTCCCTCCTTGATTTAATAACTGAAAAGTAAGACTTCCATAAATATAGCCTAAAAGGTAGAGATGAAGCTTGAGATAAGAACGGCAATTTGAGGCAAAAACCGGTAGAGCTTGTGCGTTAAGTCCTAAAGTAGCCAATAGAAACCCTGATTGCCTGTTAATGAGGCTATTATTGCAATGTAAGGGGTTAGAGAAATCTACGAATGTATTTAGCCGAGTGAATAAGGGTAGGAACTTCAGTCCTTAGCGGCTTCTAAAATAAAACCCCTGGACACTTTAAAATCTCAACTACTTAATTTCCCAGCATAAGAGTAAATGGCGGCACCTACTGTAATTAATTGTAAAAACCAATAGGTCCAAAAACATGTTTGCTACCAATACTTAAATGGATTTCAGTATACGAAGTCGACAAAGAGGCTCCTAGAATACTCCTATGCGAAAAACTGTTTGGATAGGAATATTAGAGTATTAAAACCCCTATGATACTTTAATAAATATGCGTTGGAATATCGTCTTATTGGTTGTTTTTTACTTCCCACATATAGATAGTAACTGTTTCCTGAACACCCCTGAAATGCAAAAAACAGAATAAGTGATATAGCACCAATCTTCAGAATTGTTGGGGGGGGGTTTTTTTTTCCCCGAATTGGGGGGGGAAAAAAAAAAAAAAAAAAAAAAAAAAAAAAAATTATAAAATTCAATCAATGAAACATGGACCCCAAGAAAAAGACAAAATAATAAGAAGTGGATTAGTTTGGTAAGGGTTATAGTTTTTACCAAGTACCATTCCCTCTTTAATACTCTCACGTTAATATATCCCTACAACCGGCAAGAAGGACAAGAAACTAAATTTCCTAACGGAAGTCCGATTGAAAAAACGGGAAATTGCACTAATTACAATCTACCAGATGGCCATTGGACAACGGCCCATCAGCAGAAATAAAGCAAGAAGTAACAAAAAGAATTACCGTTAAAAACACCTAAATAGGTCCAAAGTAGAGTTCAATTATAAAGTGTAGGCTCCACCTGAAGTAGTATACTTGTGCTTTCCAATTTCGCAAAACAGAACATTACCGAAGGTAAATTTAAACTAGACCTAACTAAAAAACAAATAGGCGTAAATACGGAAGTACCCTAGTCCTGCTGCCACTATGGCGGGGAGTGCAACAGATAGCCAGGAACCGAACAATAATAATTAACCAAGTTTGCAACTAAGCCCAAAAACTACAACTTCTCTTTTTAAATAATCATGCTGATTTTAATTCATATGGATTACCATGTAGTTTGGAATTTTTTAAACAACAACGCTTTGTAAGCTCTGATATAGACTATGAAAGTAACAAACTTTTAAAAAGCAAAAATTAAATTTGATTATCGATTTGACTTTTTATTTTAGAATTTCTAAGATTTTGCCTAAACCAATCTAATTGGTCCAAGCCTTAAATACCGAGGTCCTAATATTAATTTAAATGAGAGGTAGCTGCTCTAATATTTATAGTATCGTCTAAATCCATTGGTATACAAGGGCGGTTATATAGGTTTGTTTTTACTTATAGACGTAAATACTCTGTGAATTTAATGAATAGATATATATCTATCTCTAATTGAGTGAACGGGGGTGGTTTCA
>Ga0163217_1031639_pt1 | contig 22355 bp, 16 predicted proteins | sample SynspAceP_FD_185933 | JGI IMG/M metagenome (GOLD analysis project Ga0163217, IMG submission 185933) | Saline lake microbial communities from Ace Lake in Antarctica - Synechococcus sp. Ace-P (PacBio error correction) | ecosystem: Environmental > Aquatic > Non-marine Saline and Alkaline > Saline ...
GCAAAGGAAGAGGATGTAGTATCCTAAAATCTAAATTTTCCCAAAGGGGGGGGTTTTTTTTTTTCTTGGGGGGGCCCCCATAAAAAAAAATTTGGGGGTTTTTTTTTAAGTTGTAAAATTAGATTAACCAAAGGAAAATTAACTTTTGGCAATCCTTAAACCTTTTTTTGGTAGCCCGGGGTTAACAACCACGGTTGGGGACCTTTTTTGAATGAGAAGGTTTTGCAACGCATTGGAAAAAATAAAAGGTTTTTTGATTTTTAAACAACCGCAAGGGCGATTATAGCTCTGTTTGGCAAATTTAAGCTGTTTCTAGAAACAAAACCTTGGTCCTAACTTAAAAAAAGTTGAAGCGAATTTTTGGGGTGGGCAGATTATCAACGGTAAGACGCAAAAATTGGAAACACTCCATTGCAACTATGCCCGCATGAAAACAGATCCGATAATGCAGAAAAATATTAAAGTAAAATTTGACTCGCGAATGGAGCTTTGACCCAAAGTTTCACGCACTGAATTTTGGTGAAACCGGCTCACGATTTGGCCCGCGATAAATGAAAGCCTATTTGCCCTAAGAACAAAAGTTAATCTTCAATTTTTAAACTATATCTAATGAAAATATTAATTTTATTAAGACCGGCTGGTGCCTGTTTTTAAGCATCTGCGCTCTTTATATTATCTTTCTTTTGTAAAGGAACCCGAAGTAGTTTATAAATGTAATGATTTTCAAATGACAAACTTATACTGGGCGAAAAAGCTATGTTAGTTAGTTTCATTAATCAATCCTGAAAGGGAAATACGAAAAACGAACACTTTAACATACAAGGAGACGATAAAGAAAATGGTTTCCTGATTTAAAAACCCTGGTGGAAATTCAGTGATGGCTCAAATGAAAATGTGGAGCCCTATTTCAGGAGCTACCATTGGTAAACAGGGGAACGAAATATCATTTCTTTGGGTTCTAAACGCAAGCCCAAATTAAAAATTATGGGTTAACAAAATTCCCGTTTTGAGTCTGCTGTAGACAAAAATCAAGAATACTATGCCTGTTGATGTGGAAATATAAACTTAAACTCGGCTACCATACAGGAAAAAGTAGATGGTAAGGTTACACTCCGTTTTATAAGAAATGTGCCTAATAGATAATTTTTATGATTGTAAATCGGTAATGGAGGTTATAGCCATTTACTATTTGCCCATTATTTCCTTCTATTTTTTCTTTTGATTGCATCCGGTCACCGGGGTTAATTCTTTGCCTGTATGAACCAGATTTTGAATAAAAATTGAACCCTACAGTATTTCTGGGGCCATGGAACTTTCTTGGGCGCAACCTTAGCGCATAATAATGCAAACTATGAAGAAGTCTGCAGTATCGGTGACCAAACGGTTTTCGAAGTAATAACGGCTATTGTAGACGGAAAAAATGATGAATTTTATATTGATCCATTTTACTGGGTGATAAGTAGGAAGTCTTATTCAAAAAAGCCTCTTTTCAGTTGGCCACCAACCTCCAACCGATCTGCTCTTTCTTAAATCTACGGGACGTTTCCTCATTGGATTTGCCTCATTTTTTTGCTTATTCTCATAAGCATTTCGGGTATAGATAATAATAGGCAAAAGACAAGGTGGATACAAGCAATTCTTTGCCAGCTGTTGTCCGTGAGAATTTTTCTCAATACAGGCCAGTAGTATACGCAGCCCTTTCCCTATAACCCCGCTTTTAGCATTGGCTTTAAACGGGAGGTGTACCTTCTCCTTTGCTTCGTTTGATATCAATACCCGATTCCCCAAGTTTTCGCTTCAAAGTAGATTTTGATGCTATTCGAGAGCAACCTGAAAGAGGACCTATACCCGAGTTCGACCTCTTTAAAAACACTCCATTTATCGGAGCTGCGAGAAAGTTAGCATACCCCTTTTCCAGAATTGTAGAGGAATATCTATATCATTCGCCTTAAGGATAAGGGAGTTAGTACTGAATCAATACCAGGAGAGGTTCTTGCGGAAAAAAACTCCTTCAAGTTCCACTTGATTATCATCTTGGGCCGACGGTTCTCATACCGGAGAGGTAGTATTTTATGGTCCTATGGTGCTTTGGTCCTGGGAAGTTTTGGCATCCGCCTTTTTAAACTGTGACAGGCCTTTTATATTTATTTTAAAAGACGCTAAAACCAAGATTAAACATGAAATATTCAAAAAATGAATGGGGAAAGTGAGTAGTGAATTTTTGTTGGTTACTGAAGGGGGCACAACGCTTATTTGGCTCAGGAGCTACACAAACAGTTTACTAATTAGCCTGGAAGAAAAGTTAATTTGGGCTGGAATGAATCAATATACCCAATTTCAAAAAAATGGAACATTTAATAGTTTTATTCAACGCCACTTATGGCCAAGGGGGAAGCCCCAGCAACGGGTTGACCAAGCTCATCCAACTGTTGAAAAATAATCACCAAAAACAGGAAATTTGACTTTTGTAGTCGGTTTTTGGGGGCTACTGCTATCCAAACTTCTGCCAATTTGGCTTACGAAACATATGACGCCCTTAAAAGGCCAGCTAGAAATAGTACTGCTCTGCAAGAGGTTAATTTACGGTCAACGATCAATTCTTTCGAAGCTTTCATAAATTGGGTCTAAAGCGTGGTCAGAAAAAGTAGGTCTGAATTTACAGTTTGGAAAAACCGAAGCTTTGTTTCCAGATCAAAACGCCATCAACATTTTTAAAGTCATAACCTAAACTGAGCTCCCGAAGAGGACACTTTCCTTTTGGAGCCTCAAAAACCTTAAAATGTCGAAACCTATTTCAGGGGACTTGGTTATCAGTGTGCCCGATTGATGGCGCTCGCGAGCGAATTGTATTCTATTGGCAAGTTGAATACAGATACTTTATTGATTAGCTCCGAAGGCATCAACAAAGGCTTATGCTCAACCTATTTATATCAAACTTTGAAACAAGATGAAACTTAATTTCCGCTACTGTCGTTAACAATAGAAAATTTCATTTTCCAAAGAATGCCAAAAAAACCATATTTATAGCTACGGAACAGGTATTGGTCCTTTTCTTCGGGATGATACAGGAGAATAATCCAAAGAATAAGAAATTCAGATTTGTATTGGGGAAGCCAGAAAAAACGATTCATTCAATCTTTACAAAGAATATATTGAAAGGGCTATCCAGATCAAAAAACTGGAAATAATTTTACTAACCGATCTCCCGTAATCAACTGAAAAAATTTACGTTCCAACATTTAATTCAACGAGATAAAGAGTTGTTTTTTAGAGGTTCTAAAAAGAAGGGTTTTGCATTAATGATCTGTGATCCTTAAGCTATGCAAAAGGAAGTTTTAAAAAGAAACTACAGGTAACTCTGCCCAACGAATATCCTAGGTAAAGACCTAAGCCATTACCAACGCGAAGGCGAATAAAAATGGATTGCTATTGAGCTAAATCATTCCGTAGGAGAAAAATTGAAAATCTGATTTCGTTTTAAGTCTTCTGCTCTTTTTTCTGAGCAGCGGGAAAAAGCAAACATTGTTTAAAATGAGACGATAACCGGGAGAGCTAGGAATGTAGTTCTAATTTCGGTTTTAGGGTCCCCTACCCTAAAATGCTGATAGTCTCGGATCGTGACCTCCATAAAAATGTAAAAAAGCCTTGCTTTTAAAATTCCATGGATATAGCTGTGGCCTCGCCATTAATTCTCATTTCACCCAATACCGATACGGTGGGTTTTAATTTTCCCCTCGCAAAGGCAGTTGTCCTGCCCATAAATCCCTTGACGCAAAGCGGTGGTTTTGGCAAGCATAGTGGGAACCGGATCCCATTTGGGCAGAGAAATCCATCAAAGAAAAATAGTCCGTTTCGCTTGGGAACATTAACACTGGCATTAGTCATATCTATAGAAGAAATTCATATTGTAACGGATTGGCGCTCCAGCGTAAAATTGGTAAAAGGCGAAAGGTTTTTCCAATAGCTCCAACTTGCCTTGATAATTGGCGGTCGGAAATGGGGTCCGCCATCAAACATGGGCTCACATATATCCACTCTCCGTCCCAGCCAAGGCAATATCAAAACTAATCCGTGGCGGAGTCACATACGCCAACATAAATCCTCCCCCAATAACGTAATTCCTAATGTTTTTAAAGCTACGGCGCTTTTTCCTCAGATAGCTTTATCGAATCCTAAACTTTTGAGCCAAAGGCCTCCACGTGCTTCCTTCTATATACCAAGTGCTGCTTTCTATAGCGCCATAAAATTTTCCATATTGTCCCGTAAAATCTTCGTGGTGCAAATGCAATCCAATCAGTAGAGCACCATTTGTCCTCCATAAACTCTACAATCATATACTTGGGTCATGGGAAATTTCTGCAATGAGAGCACCATAGTAACCGTTTCATCGTCCCACTGGAGGAATTACTCGTCAGGGGAATAGACGCAATTTTAGGTGCCTCTCCAAAATTACAGCTTCCCTGATTTTTGAAGGACTTGGCTATTTCCCTCTAGAATAATTTGTGTTTTGGGACAATCGTATAATATCTCAAAAGACCTACTCCCCTTAATCTGACATTCCTTACGGATGGCCTCCCCATCGGGCAACAAGAAAGCCCTCCCTATAATTTAACAACCATTGCACTTTTTGTTGCTTGTTAATACCCAATAGGTTATTCCATATGCTTTTAAATGGTTTATTTGAAGTTTTTCCGCGTCATCGAATAAGAATATCCTGGAAGCAACGGACTTTAACAGAAAACAGCACGTACTATAACAAAAAAATCACCCTCCTAACTGGGGTTGTATGGTAGTAATTACTTTAATTATGGACTAAATCACGCTCAAATTCTCTTCCTTACAATTATGTGCATTACCAAGATAGGAAAATCCCATATACTAACAAGTTAAAAAGACAAACCTTATGCAATAGCAAAATTAAGGAAATGGCACTCATTACATCAATCCTGCATGGAATCATCGTTTCATAGAACTTCAAAGGCCTTCATTGGCTTAGGGGAACGATTTTTGTAATGAATGGATTTTCATCCTCTGCATTCATTTTGGGATTGAAATTTCGAACGCTGAGAATCAAAGTCATCCAAAATTATCGAATTTACCAAGATGTCCAACGAATTTAAGACGGATATTCTCCAAACACCATTCCTATGCTTTGGCTACAATAAATTCGGGCCTGGCCAGCAGTGGGGGACGTTTCCTCATCATCCCATTCATGCAATCTTATAATATTCGGGCTATAGAAAAGGAACCAATATCAGCATCCTGCTCAATTGCTCCAGATTCCTTAAATCCGATAGGGAAATTGGTCGTTTACTCCCCCCCCTAGTTTTACGGCAACGGATAGCTGTGGACAAAGCTATCACGGAACATTCAATTCCTTGGGAGGGCCTTTTAAGTTTCTGGATATGGTTGATATCTCCTGCTCACGTTTTCCTCCTTTTTGGATTCCCCGGCCGTCATCAGCGCAAATAATCATAATAACGATCATTTAATATTGTGGCTGGAAGCCAAACGCCTTGCTTTTGCCGAAGGTCGAAAATGATAGCGAAGGGGTATCATCAATAAACAAAGGTTGCTGTCCTCCAAGGCCTTTACCTTAACGTTCAACTGTTCCCATTCATGTTTTTTTTTCCAATCTTCCCGTCCTTAATTTTTCGGAGGACAAATCCCGTCTCGAAGAAATCAACCTGTTATTAACCTGAACAGACATTGACATTTTCCCAGAGGAAAAACAGGCTACACCCAATCATTGGAGTTTCGGCTATATCCCTGGCCATGGACAAGGTTAAAGGCCGTTTTAACCATAACCTGGTCGTGCGGCTTACAATAATAAGATCACTGGGCTTTGCCAACCTGAAGGTTAACTGTCCAATTTATCAAAACCAGATGGTATTCACTGAGTCCTCTTTGCCTGAATTTCTTCATTCTTTCTTTGCCTGTATCACCAAATTCTGGGCCGTTTCAGCGGAACGCTTTAAAGTTAACCCTGGGTAACAATCGTACAACTTTGGATTCTGCAGTGTCAACAAGTCGCAAGCACATCGGTAGAATCTTCATAGGCCTCCTCGATTAATTTCATTTGAAATCTTTAATGAGACTACGTTGTATGAATTTCTGGCAAAATAATTCGGGCCAATGAAACTCTATAATGCCGCGGGAAGGAAAGCACACCTTTTGTGTCAATTTTATAAGATAAAAATCGCCCCCGGCATTCTCTAATCGTCCCATCCTTTTTTTAATTTGCGATGACGGTTAATAAATCCACGGTTCCGAAATTTTCAAACAACTTAAAAATAGCTTCAATTAGATGTTCTATGGCATCCTTATAAAAGAACTCAGGATGAGGAATATCTATTACTTCATCGCCCCTTTCTTGTCTATCCATCATCGCTCCAAGCCACAACTTCCTCTAAATCAGTAGCTTGAGGGGGTATTTTTTTCCCTTTTCCAGAGCTAATGATGGTCACGACTTGTCTTATGCGATGACCAATAACGGGGTTCGTTTTTTTCCATGAGTGGCTAAATTATCAAATAAGAATTAACAGAAAGAGTTTTGGATATAACAGTTGTTCAACAATTTGCCCTGTTGATAAGCTTACAAATATTTATAAGCAAAAAAAAACCTGGAGAATTCTGCTCCAGAATTTTTCACCTTGACAAAAGGGATACTATCCTTAAATACACCCATATTGGCATATTTTATCCATTCGGGTTTTTCAACACCAATGCTTTTGGTGATAACTTTTTTAATTCCTCATAATGAGAAGAAGTTTTTATTTTTTTACGATTTCGAAAGCCTATCCCTTATTGGCGGTGTGCCCCACCTGCAGCTCACGCACGATTTCGTCTATCAGTTCATTTTTTTATTATGGTTGCCGGTCAATTTCAAGGCTTCTGCGCCATTTCCTTAACTCCACTTCTCCAAAGAATGGAAGAACAAGATTCTGGTGGAAATAACCGAGTACCACGTATTTTCCAGCATCAACACCTTTATCACCAACCCCAATACCTAATGCTCCTCCTGAAGCGCCCTCTCCAATAATCACCCACAATAATGGGGAACTTTAGACGGGGTCATTTCCAAAATATTCCTTGCAATTGCCTCTCCTTGGCCCCTTTCCTCTGCTTCGATCCCTGGATATGCACCTGGAGTATTATTAAACACACTACGGGGACTCCAAACTTTTCGCGGACTTCCATTAAACGCAATGCTTTTCTATATCCTTCGGATCTGGCCATTCCAAAAATTACGCAAGCTGCCTGTCTTGGTATTATAGCCCTTCGTTGCCCAACAAAACATATAAACTCTGGTCGCCAAATTTTAACCCTAACCACCGATCATAGCCTTGTCCATCCTTTACATTGCGATCGCCATGTAAATTCCAGAAAGGTTTCCCCACAAATGGCCTCTTATATTAATGCTAAGGTATATGGCCTAATTTGGGTGTCCTTGACAATTGTACCCTTTGCCAGGCGGTTAGATCTTATATATATCCTTACGGGTTTCCGTTAGCTTTTCTTCCGATCTGTTTTACCACGTCTCAGAAACATCAACTTCACTTTTCTTCCACCGATAATAAATGCACTTATCCAAATTGCTCTTCTAAGCTCTTTAATTGGAAGTTCAAAAATCTAAATACTCCATAGGTTTATAGTTTTAGTTCTTTTCACAGGCAAAATAATAAAAACTTTAATGGAAGGTACCCATAGAACTTTTTTTTTTAATTTTTTTCTAATTTTTTCAAAATCCATTGGCCATACAGTCATTAATATTAAGGAGTGCTCCAACATCAGAAAAGTTGATTCATTTTCTCACTATCACCAAGAATTAAAATGCCAATATTATAGCGTAGACGGGTTCCAGATTACCCTGTCAAGATTAACCGTAATATCGGCGAAATATATTTAAGAATCTTGACCGATGCAATGAAAGGCATAAGCAGTACAGATTGAAGCGAGTACAAATATAAATGTCCAAGTCGTTTTTAGGACAGCTGAAAGAATTTTGATTAAAACTGCACTAACTGAAAGTAAATAGTCAAAAACAATAACACGCTTCCCAATTATAACATTGAAATGATGGAAGGCCTAAGTTGTGTGTTAATTTCCCATTTATGAGTGAAAAGGTGGCCGACAAAAAAGAGAGGCCAATGCAAAAGAAATTCTAGTAAGTAAACCGGTCTCTACTAACTTATATACAGGCCCAACATAATATAATTCCCGAAAAACTATTACTTCATAGCCCCAGTTTTCCTCCCTATACCAGAACGGCTCAATAAAGGCGGTAAAAAAAGCTCCGGAGACATAGTTGCCAGAGCTACGAATACATTGGAAACTTGATCGCCATAAAAAAGTAACCCAATGTTAGGCAACAACTTGCCTCCAAAATCAATGTCACATTGCTTCGGAGGCACGCTTCAATGAAAATTTCCGTATTATGATATAGGCAAATGAATAATTAAGGAGGCCATTACATGCGATACCAATAAACCAAAGCAGGGCATCTATAGTTATCAACTTGCAGGAACTGCCGAAAAACCCCATACAAAAACTATAAAATGTAAGTGATGACTAATTTCCTTTGAGCTTAACGTTTGGCATTCCTGCAGCAAATAAAACGCTATGGCCCCGAACATTACGTTGGGAATGATAACTGCCCATAAGGGCGAAAAACCTGATTGCTCTGACAGCGTAACCGAATTACCTGTCGAAAAGATGTTATATGAAATGCCACACCAATACTCAAATGCCAAATTTACCCCATACCTCCAACCGTCCTTTACCGAGAACCGCCAACCGCAATAATGGTTAGGATAAATGCGGCAATGGGCCAATCCCAACGTTTGTATTTCACCAAAATATAAACTGTTTAATATTGGAACCTTTTCTTTTTTGGGTAGCAATAAAATTATTTAGTCGATCATATTCCTTGGTCCTGCAGCTATATACGACACAGAGTAGGTCATCAATTTTAAAAATCGAAATAGTATCCAATCTTCGTTTTGTTTTCCACAATTTTCCCATCGTTCACCAAGTTTTCTTTTTTCGTAGGAGGTAAGTCTATAAACCGTATCCTTATCGATCCACCGAATATTAGCTGCGGATATCTTGAAGTCAGCGTATTTTCCCTCGTTAAAACGCTCCATAGTAAAATATACCCTATCTGTCTCGCTGGGATCAAAAACTACTCAACGTAGATATAATCGTTTTTCATTTAATTGATTAAATATATATTGTAGTAAACCCTATCCTGTTTACCCTTTTTTAATATTAAGAAAATAACTCATTGTATCCTACAACTGGCCGTTTGGCTTACTATAAACATCCCCATGAAAACATGATTACAGCAAATCAATTGATGCCACCTATTAATAAGGGCGTAAAAATCGGCCGTAGGACACCCCTGAAATAGAATAGCGCTACAATCTCGGTATTGTTTGGCCAATTTTAGAAGTAAAGAAAATACCCGATAAGAAAAAGGAAAATTGGAAAACAAATAGATCCCGATTACCAAGGTGAAATTTAAATAATTTACAATGGCTATTTCCGCAAAAGGAACCTCATTATCGATCATTTTTCCTACTTGCTCTGCAAATTTCGCCAATAATTCCGATGGGCACGAAACAGCAAGAGCATGAACAAAATAAAAAAGTTGCCCAGGTAACGCTTAAGTATAATATTTAATCTATTATGGTTAGCACCTTAGTCGTTATTGCATTTGTTTCACCATTACAGATTTCCCATTCTAGAAATCCCCCTGCTAAAATATGTTTTCTTGCCTCACGAACCAACCACATATAAAATCCCCAAAATTATGAATGGTAGCGATTTGTTTTCCCAATATCCTCATTGGCAGCAAACAAATGCCTATAAAGTAAGGCTTTTGGAATACTCATGGGTCTACAAACGTAGTTACCCATTTCGTCCACAGGCGAAAAGTCGTCTTCCCACTTCTTATTTTACCACTATTGATAGTACTCATGTCTTGTAAAAAGCATATCCATTTTCCCTTGCATTTCGGTAGGCCATAACACATCGAACATGTCTATTCCAAAGCAATATCCTCAAAGAATATTTATAGGGTACCCACCCCCACTCTCAAATATCTGGTTTGTCTCTGAAGAATTTCACAAACAACTTTCTGTCATGGCATACATTTCCTCACAGGCTCGCCCACGGATACCGCTATGGCATTGCCTGCCGCACCTACTCCTGCAAATTATTCCCCGATTGCCTTCTAAGGTCTTTTTATAGGTTACCCTTGAAAATAGGGAAAAACGTTTGCTCGTAAATCATAGGCAAAGGGAAGTTTGTCCAAATGTTTAATACAAGCGATCTAACCACCTATGTCATATGCATAGATTCTCTTTTGCGTATTTATAATCGCAGTGGATTGGAGTACATTCATCAAAAGCCATGAATGATAGTCGGCCCCCGATTACGCGCTGGATTTCCATCACATTCTCAGGGGTAAACACGTGATAGGAACCATCATGTCCGATTTAAACTTAACCCTTTTCCTTTATCTCCGTTATCGGATAAGGAATAACTGGTAACCACCGCTATCCGTAAAATATTACGATCCCAGTTCAATGAACTAAATGAAGTCCACCAGCCTTTTGTTTTCATATTTCTGTTTTAAAGGCCTTAAGTAAACAAAATGATAGGTATTCCTAAAATAACATCAGGGTTTATCTCCCCCCTCCCCCCCCCCCCCTCCCCCCCCCCCTCCCCCCCCAATTCCTTTTTGGTGTACCCCTTTTACGAAGCTACGGTGCCAACAGGCATAAAAATGGGGGTTTCTATCTTGCCGTGGTCCGTAATAGCTCCGCTGCCCTGGCCTTGGGTCCTTGTGTCTGGAATGTTGTAAAGTGATTTCAAAAGATCTATTTAAAAGCCGCAAATATATATCAAACTCAAAGCCATTAAATCTTCACAAAAAAATAAAGTTCTGTTAACTCGGTAGGATAGTTGATAAAATATTAAACTCACGCTTGTGTACCCAAAAAGATTGCCATTACTTTTGAAGAGTTTAAAAAATAAAGAATAAAATGCAAAACTTCAAGAATTACAGATTTTGGAACGTTCAAGTGCGCCAGAGACATTCAAAGAATGGTTCATAAAGTAAAACACCGGCATCCAGGAGGTTTCCATTGGGCGTCCTGAATTTATTGTTGCCCTGACAATGAATTATGGAGCTTAAAGGAGGATTTTTGATATGGATGGTAAAAATGAAAGATCTCTTCTTTTTGTCCAACGGCCATAATATCGCCCTGTTTTCTACAGTTGTTTTTGGGCAAGAAAAAGGGTAATTTTTCCTGTTGAAAGAATAAAATACCTTTAGATTAATTGAATTCGCGCTTACAAGGTTCACCCTACTAACCCATGAGGGCTTACCCTTGGGGTACGTATTGCTTCAGGTTCTCTGGGCCAAGGTATGTCTGTAGCCTTGGGTGCTGCCAACAGGCGAAAAAATTGAATAAAGAATTCCAAAATAGTATACACCCTCATGGGTGAATGCGAGTTGGCGGAAGACAGAATTGGGAAGCCATTATGTATGCTGCAGGAAAGAAAGTAACAATATTAATTTCTACCTATTGACTACAATGGACAGCAGATTGAAATGGAGCCTACGAACGATGTACTTCAAATGGGTATCCTAAAAAAGAAATTTGAAGCTTTCGGTGGGAATGTTTGTCGACATCAAAGGAAGGAAATGAATTTTGGAGGCTATCATAAAAGGAATGAAAGAAGCCAAGAGGTAGAACCGGTAAAGGAACAGCCGTATGTGTATTACTGCACACCTAATGGGACATGGGGTAGATTTTAATGATGACACCCACGCAATGGCAGTGGGTTAACGCCCCAACGACGAGCAATTGGCAACGGGCAATTGGGACAAAAAACCCTGAAACTCTAGAGACTACTAACCCTATTCCTTTTCTAACAAAAATTAAAGCAAGTTACAGATGAAAAATATATAGATCAAGTAAAAATGAATACAAGAAGTGGAATTTGGTGGCAAGGCCTAGCCGAATTAAGGTAGACCAACCCTACATGTAAGTTGCATTATCGTGCCGATTTGGTAGCTCGACATAAAATGGAAAAATTCATTGAGGAAAAATCCTGAGCGTTTTCTTTCAGATTGGTATCGGCCGAAGCAAATATGATGGGTATTGCAGCTGGACTTACGCATGGAGGAGAAAATTCCTTTACCGGAACTTTTTGCCACTTTTTTTTTTTCACACCGGAAGGGTTTATGATCAAATAAGACAGTCTAATTGCCTACTCTGATAAAAACGTAAGAATATGTGCTTCACACGCCGGGGTTACCCTTGTGAGGCGGAGCTACACTCCAAGATACTGAAAAGATTTGGGTTGAGAAAAATGCTACCTGGATGACTTGTCATTAATACATGTGACTACAACAGCCAAAGCGGGCTACCATTGCATCGCAGAAACATCAGGAACCCTGTTTAACCTAAGGTTTGGCGTCCAAAAGTGGCCATATTTACCGGCGATTGACCAAAAATTTGAAATTGGAAAAAAGCAGTTATGCTTACGCGAGGACCGTGTTACCATTGTGCAACGGACACTTGGTATGGGCACGCTTTTTTTTTTTTTTTGAATTGCAGCCGAAAGTTTAGAAAAACAAGGTATATCTGCTTGAAGTAATAAACATACAACAATAAAGCCTCTTGAATGGGAAGCAGTGTTTAAAATCTGTTAAAAAAACAGCTGTATCGTTACTGCGGAGAGCACAATTATTTAGGTGGTCTTGGAGAGAGTATCTCCGGATACCTTGCTACGACGAGCGCCCTACCCCACAAGATTTTGTTGGCACAAGATACATTTGGAGAGAGTGGTACTCCAGAGCAATTAATGGATAAATACGGTCTAAACATAAGCTATCGAGAAACCCGTTCTGAGTGGTTAAAAAGAAAATAAATCATTCTTCCGCTTGGGAAGGTGAGGATTCTAACATACAAAAACGGCGAAAACTGTGGAACAAACTCTTAACTAAACTGTAAAAATTAATCCTGCTAGAAATAGTGTAAATTGTTTAGCAGTTTTTTTTGTACACAACATCACTTGTTCGTGTCAAGATAAATTCTTTTAAGTTAAACGGTTAAAAGTGTTTGTGCCTAATATTGGCACAATGATATCTAACTTAAAAGAACAGCCATTTAAATGATCAAAAAAACAATTTTATTAAGCAAAGCTATTGCGCGTAATGGGGCTTTACTGTACATAGCGCATCAGGTCAGGATTTGGCGTCAAGGGGCCGACTTAATTAATGGCCGCCAAATGGTGATTAATTTTGAATCTACCGAACAAGCCTACAAAGGACCCCAGGGCAATGTGGGAACCATATTGGAATCTTGGAAAAGTAGGGGACAAAATTTACCTTTAAGACCATGAATTGTGTACACCAAAACAAAATCCGACTACGAAACACAATAGTCTGGCAATGAGTAAATGGATGCGCCAATATTGCTAAGGTGTTAACCTAATTGGACGTTTAAAACCTTTTTGTAAGGGCCTTGCTTTCCAATTATTTTGGACACCGATTTATGATGGTTTTACGATGGGGATGTAAAATGATTTTACGGTGGCTTTAAATATTGGTGCGGACTGTCCTTGGTAATTGGCATAGACCTACAGATATAAAGAGGTTTTAGCGAAAACGAGGTAACCGAGTCGATGGACCCTTTTCCAATGACCCGTATAGACACTAGACTGACCAAAATTAATTTTGAGCGTGGGCTTTGAAAACTTAAAAGAAAAAGTCTTTAAAATAAAAATGCCCTCGCTAAAAAGCGAGGGCATTTTTATTAGTTGTCAGTTAAAACTCAGCTTTAAATATTTTTGTCCAAATAATCCGAGATACATCGTATTGCATCTTTTATTTCATCCTCGGTAAGAATACCGTCCCATCAATCATCGGTGTCCAAATAAATTTGGAATGCCATCCTCATCGGTATCATCGTTAAGATTTCCATCCATATTAAATCCTCAAGAATTGTACTTACACCGTCACGACGTGAATCTGATGTATTGGTTGCCATAAGTTACCTGCAAATATAAGCGGGCATAAGTTTTCCAGGAGCACTTCCACTGAAATAGGCAAATTTCCCGAAGCATAAAAATTAGACCAAACACCACTTCTGTTACGGTAAAGTGCCTCGCCATTTTCTATAAAATCACCACCAGATTTTAAATTTGGCATCCTTCCTTAAATCCCTTATTACTCCAGAATTGCAGAAACTCCAGATCCTGCATATGCAAAACCATACAAGGAGCTCCCAGTCTACTATCAAAAATTCCCCCCATCCAAACGCATACCTTGAATACTTAAGTAAACAGAGTCTACCGGTGTAGAATTTTTCGCCTACCCCCCTGTCTAGCTACAACGTAATATAATGTATGTTGGAAATATCAATTTCCTCCCCTGCATCCAATCCAAGATACTGGATGATATTTAATCACCTGTGTCAGAGCATCTTCAAACAAGGATTTTTTTGTCAGCCATTGGCACCGGCAATAGTACTATCTTTATTCTTAAGTTGAAAACCTTCATCAATAGGTTCCCACAAAATCTTCATATTATAAAAATGTGTTTTTAAATAGGCTTGTTATTTCAAGCCATCGTTTTCCACTGCAACCTCACCTTAAGCAATCTTGGGGTATTACTTCATGGTCATTAACCATCGTCTTCTTACAAGACCAAATAGCTGCAAAAATTAACAGTAAGTAAAAGATCTCTTATAGTCACATTGATTTCCTTATTTAAAGGGCCGAAGATACAACTTTTCAACTATTTTTTGTAGAAGACGTTAACAAAGATTTTCAAGTTTATGCGAATTGGACAAATACCTTATGGAGCGCGCACCGCTATTTTAAACAACGCGAAAATTAGCCTACCGAGGCCTGTAAAAAAGGGGCATAAAGAATCAACGATCAAGTGGTAAAACCATCAGGGATGTATATCCCTTGATAAGGTGGTTGTTAGAAAAAATCAAATTAAATTACGAATTTACGGTGTTGGATGTTCCAGAAAGTAGGGTGGTGCTAAACTTGTGGACATCTAACCGCAAGATACACTCTAAAGAGCCTTTGAACAACAATGAGTTGTTACATTGTACTCCAAAGATTATTATAGAAAAAAGGGAGCTGGAAGACCACAAAAACCAAAGATAGAAGGGATATAGACGGTTACTAGATGATCGAAAATGGAATAAGGATTTTTGGGAACACAAGTATGACCAAAGGAGATATGGGCTGGGACGTAGGCTATATTTTTCAACACCATTACAAGAATACATTGACCCAAATCACGCAATAAGCAATTTAAAAATTCTAATACCGGGCGCTGCAATTCCTATGAGCTACTCTATCTAGTTGAAAATGGCTTTTTCTAAATGTTTATGTCGTTGACATTGCCAAGCAGCCACTGGTATCATATACAAACAAAAATGCCGGATTTTTCCACAGGACCACACTCATTGAAGGGGATTTTTTTGATTTGGAATTAATAATTTTGATTTAATATTGGACAGAACTTTTTTTTGTGCATTAGAATCCAACTTGAGAAAAAATTATGTTCTTAAAATGAGACAGCTACTTTAAACCATGGCAAATTGTAGGGCTTTTGTTTAATTTTCCCTTTACGGAACAAGACGCGCCATTTGAGGTAGCCGTGAAGAATACAAGTCCCTATTTCAAACATTTCAATATCAAGATTTTGAAAACTGCCACACAATTACACCATAAAACCCAGAGCGGATAAGGACTCTTTTTTTATATTTGAATCTTAGAATAAAACGACTAAATGTCCAATAGAATTTTGTCCATGAACCAATACAAGCAATATAATAAAACGCTTGCCTATCAGATTTATGAAGCCAAATGTAAATAACCGGAAATTATTCTTGCGGGCATTGAAGGAGGCGGATTGAATTTTGCCAAAAAAATTCCAGGGCCAGTACTTCAGACAATTACAGAGGCCAACCTCATATTATGCAAAGTAAATCATGACAAGTCCAATCCTTTGGCCAGTGGCGTAAGACTTCCTTGCCAGAAGGACCAGAGTACATCAACAAATTTGTAAGTCCTAGTGGACGAGGCGCTGCTTAACTCGGACAACATTAATAATATGAGTCATCATTTCTTGCGCGTCCTTTAAGCACTAAAACTGCCGTACTGGTAAATAGGAATCATAAGTAAATACCCTGTAAAAAGCAGATTAAACAAGGAATATCCCTATCCACCTCACTCCAGGAACACAATCAACGTGGGAATTCAAGGCCCAAAAACGATTCGTTTATTAATGAGTATTGCGAATTTCCCGCACTAACATCTCCGGAGCCTTATTTCCACATTCGATAATATGTGTGGCATTGAGGTAGTAAGTTATTTCGTTTCAAATAAATGCTTTTCCAATAAATTCAGGTAGGTTCCCCGTCATTATATGTTTTGATCAAAGGTCAATGGTCTTTTTCCAGATTAGCCTTTTCACAAGTCCGGGTATGGAAATTTTTAAATAAAAAACATGTCTGCCAACGCCAACATGGTCTCCATATTCCAGAATAACATGGCGTTTTCACCCCGTAGACAGCAAAAAATTAATTTTATTGGAACAAAACGCCATTTAAAATATTCATGTTCCTTTTTCCCTAAAAAGATCTCACCTTTGCCCTGAAATATATTTTGGAATGGTATCACCCAACCCTTCTTCAATAAGTTCAATCCAGATCTAAAAACTAATTTTCCAATTCTTAGCCAACAATTTACCTAACAGTGGTCTTCCCACTACCCATATACCCTACCAATACTATTTTCACGATGTATTTTTTTTGTAAAATTGATCTAATTTAGTGGTAATTCAAAAAAAAAAAAAAAAATCTCAAAAGGCCTTGCAAACAAACAATGATCTTATATTTGGCACCGGCAAACAGCAATAGTTTTGCTAGCACATTATGAAACCTGGTAGCTCAAGTTTGTAGAGCATTCCTTTTAGGAGAGGGTCCTGGGTCGAGCCCCAGCCCCGGTCACAAAAAGTTAAGTCTCGTACTTTAACTTTTTTTGTTTTAAATAGTTTTCGAAATACTTAAATTTTTAGACATTATTTGGTAATAATGAAAAGTCTTGTTTATGAGATTTTTTTTAGCCCACGTGGTGAATTGGTAGACATGCACCCTTGAGGGGGTGGTGTTCGCAAGGACGTGCTTAGTTCGAATCTAGTCGTGGGCACCAAAACCGTTGACTTCTTCATAGGAAAGTCAACGTTTTTTATTTCCCAAACTTTTAAGCGGATCTTCATACACTTTAAGATGTAATTAAAAAAAATGTCTATTTTGTTTAAAATAAGCCTTAATTTTTTCATAATCGACCATTTTCAATAAAAATGTCCAGAATAGATTATTTAGAATCACCAATGGGAAAAAAAGTTTATCATCATAGGATCCCGGATTGCATCACTTTTCAGCAATCATGGTATTTAGCAAAAACAAGGTTACGATTATCCCATATATGAGAAAAATAATACCGTAGGAGGTAGGGCTAGACAATTTAATTCGAGATGGGTTTACCTTTGACATGGGGCCAAGCTGGTAAAATTGATGGCCCGATATTTTTGACAGTTTTTTTCGGGGATTTTGGGAAAAAAGGACGGGCCGACACTATCATTGGATAGGTTAGACCCTGCCTATAAGATTTTCTTTTTCGATGATATTATTACTAGGTGATACTATGGATAAATTGTGTTGAATTTGAACGTATAGAAAAGGGATGCAAAACCCCCTTCGTAGTTTATAAAAAGCACAGGACAATTATACATGCCATACATAAAATAGTACTATACGCCCAGGGCTTTCTCCTTAGAGTTGGTCAGTAAGGATACGGTAACTTCGTTTGGATCAGTTCTTTAAGTCCCTAACCAAGAAGTACGTAAAAGAATTTAAGAAATCCAAACTGATTTCTACATGGAGGTTTCTGTGTGTTTCCCTTGGGCCAAACCCAACCAAAACCCTCTTTCTATAGTTTATGAATTTTGCAGACTTTTGGCTGGGCACGGCACCCTAAGGTGTATGCATCAAGTAATAAGAACGGTTGAACTTTTGGCATTGGAGTTAGGTGTCAATTATATACACCGATCAGCGGTAACAAAAATTGAAAGTAACAAAGGTAGAGCCACTGGAAATTAAAGTAGCGAAACAATTATAAATGCAGACGTTGTCTAGGGCGCCGATTATCACCACCATTCGAAACGTTGTGGAAACCTAAAATTTCGTCAATAATTCGGAGCCTAATTGAATAATAAGACTTTATGCTCCGTCTCATTATTATCTATTGTGGGGTTTAATAAAAAACTACAAAATGTAATCTCAGCCATAACCTGTTTTTCGACACCAACTTTTTGAACAACACGCCATCGAATATATGATGACCCAAGTGGCCCGAAGCTCCTCTCTTTATGCCAATTTTCCTTCGATTACAGATCCAGCATGGCACCTAAGGCTGCGAGACAGGTTTTCTTCTTAGTTTCCCATTGGCCCCTAACTTAGAAAGATAACAAAACAAAATACGAAACAAATACTTTGATATTATTTTAACAGGTTTTCAGAAACTTACCACGGCCAGGAAGTAAGAAATAATATCTTGTTTAAAGAAGACTTTTTGCGTCAATGAATTTTAATGGAACAATATAATTCCCTATAAAGGTAACGCTTTATGGGAAATGGCCATACAAACTATTGCAAAACAGCCTTTCTTAGACCTAAATTAACAAAGTAAAAGGTAGCTAAACCTTTTAATTTTACAGGGTCAGCTTACCGTGCCTGGCCCTGGAGTACCAGCCTGCTTAATTTTCCTGGAAAATTAGTGTCCGAACTTATAGTTAAAATGTGAAACTTAAATATGGAAGTCAATTTTTGATACCACTCAGGGTCCATTACGAAATGCAGTTAAGCCTCGTCACCCAGAACTATAAGTACCCCTTTTCCTTGGCCACAAAAATGTTAGCTCCATCCATAAGAGGAGCATATATAATATTTAGGTTTTGTTACGATTTGCCGATGAAATTGTAGACAAGTTTTCACAACTTATGACAAGGACTGTATTATTAACATAAATTTGAGGAAGACCTGAAGGATGCCTTGGTAAAAAAATAGCCTCATCCTATCTAAATTCCCGTTTCAACATACCTTTTCCTAAAATAACATGCCACTACATCTAGTAACCTCCTTTATGAAAGAGCAATGCGCATGGAATTTGGAAAAGACCGTTCGTCTTAACGTAAGGCCAGTATCAAACAATAATGTTTATGGATCAGCAGATGTCGTTGGATTAAGTGCTTAGCGGTCTTTGTAAGGGAGACAATGAGGCGCTATGAAAAACTCAAGTCCCCTGCCATCGGCCTTGGGGTCAAAGATTTTCAGAAAGGGTGGAAATTTTTTAAGGGATTTAAAAACAGAATTTTGAGGATTTAAATAGAACCTATTTCCCAATACCCATACTTAAAGGAAACTTACCGAAGAAGACCAAAATAAAATTGTAAAAAGAAATAAAGGGGCGATTTTATTTAGGATTACCGGATAAATAAACTTGCCCATGAAGGCCAAGTTTGGTGTATAATACGCCTATCAGGTATTATTTTTCATTATTAAAGAAGGCTACAACAAAACACTCTTCAAAAATTAAAATACCCGATACGGGTATCCCAATCTACAAAGAATTTACGTTGTGGTAAAATCGTATATTATTATAAATTAAAAGCTGGTTTCAGGATGAAATTTGATTTGGATTTTTAATTTTCTTTGGCTACCTTTTTCCTTTATGGAGTTTATGGCCTGGTTTTACGCCATACAATAATTATGCCATGGTCTATTATGTCTAAAAAGGACCACCACAAAAAAGACCAACCGGATTCTTGGTTGAGAGAACGATGCCTTTTTTCCTATTTTAATGGCCACAGTGAGTATACTTTTTTTGGTTGGGCTCCCAAACCGACTTCTGGTATGGAATGGCCCTTAGGTTTGGCATATTGGCCTATGGAGCCGCTTTATTTTTTCTAGTTCACGACATATTTATACAACCCAAGGTTCAAACTGTTTCAGAAACGCTAATAATTGGTATGCAAAAGGGTACGGAGGGCACACAAGATGCACCACAGACATTTAGGAAAAGAGATGGGGAATGTTTTGGAATGTTATTAGTGCATTTAATATTTTCAAAAAAAGAAAAATCACACGTAGAACTGGCTAGTACTACTCTTCCAATAAGGCCGTCTATAAGTTCCCTATCTACTACTATTTCCAATTCGCAGCCCTGTCTCGGCTACATAATTTTAACCGTCCCCTAATCAATATAAAGTAGTTGTAAAGCAACTTGGATCTAAGCATTTTCGGTGGATCGGAATCTGGGTAGTAAATTGGTAGATGTAGAATTCTTTCTTTTTAAAAAACTTCTTACTTTTGGTGGGTTCCTCAGAGGTTACAAACATAAAGACGACCTTATCACCATAATCATTTAAATAGTTTCTTGTAAACTGGGCATTTTCAGCCACACATGGATGGGAAGAAGGAGGGGAACCATGTTGCCCAGAAATTTACTAGGATTATCTTTCCCTTTGCTCTTTCCAAAATTGAAATGTGCCGTTTTCTAAATCAGTTAATTTCCATTGATAGGAATCCCAAAGGTACTGCATTCCTCCTTTACCTTAGCAGCCAACTTGTGGAAGTTATCTACTGGCATAACTTTTACCTTGAAGCCTACTGGAGTAAATAACAAGATAAGAATTACCTAGAATTAAAATACCGTTGAACAACCATTTTTTGAAAGGCCCATATGTTTTTTTATTTTGGCTAATAAGGTTCGTTAAAGATAGCCCTCACTTTATCATTATCCCAATCCAGCTACTCTTCCTTACTGATAACTATCTTCCTTTCTATCAACAAATAGACCTCGGCGGTTTGGAACCATCTACAGGCATGGGATCCCTACTATGGAATAGTAAACAGGAAAAAGTAAAGCCAGATCCTCCATAAATTTTTCTACGGGCTCTCTTCTTCATTGGTATGAATGTAAAAATCTATCTTATCCCTTGTAGTCCTCAATATAATTTTTGAATACTCTCAACTTCACCTCACTAAGGAATATTCCACAGAACCTCCAAACTAATTAAATACAAACACGTCCTTTCGACTTATTAAAATTGAAGACATATTCACTTGGCATCCTTTTTTAAATTTCCCCCCCCAAATTTGGGGGGTTTTTTTACATTAGTAATCTGCCCCTGTTGATTCATTGGTTACCTCAGTGAAAAGGAAACGCATTTATTTAATAAAGACCTTACTATAATGCGCCCAAAGGCGTTTACAAAAAAAGAATAAATTTAGGCATTACGGCAATGTTCAAAACTGTTTTCTTGCGAAAATTATCATTTAATTTTATTCTTTTGTCAAACACTAAAAAACTCCCTGATGAATATCAGGAGTTTATAAAGTATTTACAGTACTAAATTAGGCTCGTTTTCCCTTTTTATAACATTAAGCGCTGACTTCATTAAACCAATCTATCTGTGACTGTTATATGTATCGATTCAGTTTAATGGTAATCCTTAACTACGTCTTTATGTACCAATTCCAGAAGTAAATTTTGCTTTTCAGGTGGCAAATCCTTTATATCTACTAAGTTAAGGTTCAAATCCTCTTGTAATTAAGTCCATAATAAGCTTTCTTCGAAAGTCAATCCAGCATACCTTGTTTCTCTTAAGGTTTGGTTTCAATGAATCCTTGCAAAGACTTAACAATTACCAACCAGCAACTCCCAAATGTCTTGGTTGCATAGCAGCCATGTTTCCCACGTGAAGAACCTTCTCCGTAAGTTATGATCTCCCACAACCACTGTTTTTATTCCTGCGCTTTGTATGCTCTTTGGCATCAGGTACCCTACATTTCTCCAGTAAGCTGAATTCTTTACAAATTTGGTTTTCTTATAAAGGCATTATACTGCACCAATTAAGGTATTGTTTGCAATATTATCACATGCCCCCTCTAAAACGCAAACCAAGACCTTGGCATAGAATATGGTCGGTGGGTACATTTTCAAAAAGCCCTTTGATCATAATTTGTCCCTGTAAAGCTTTTCAGGCTTAATAGGAGTAAATGGATCCAGCAAATTTGTAAACGCTCAGATTTGGGATCTACCTTTACTCAACCTCCTGAACCATCTTCCATAGGCGGCAAATTAATCCATGCCCATCTCATCCATCCAAAAACCTTTTGGAGGCAGTTCAATTCCCATGGCTTCATCCCAATTTCACTTCTGACCATTTCATTAATCAAAACAACTAA
>Ga0163217_1080758_pt1 | contig 22354 bp, 16 predicted proteins | sample SynspAceP_FD_185933 | JGI IMG/M metagenome (GOLD analysis project Ga0163217, IMG submission 185933) | Saline lake microbial communities from Ace Lake in Antarctica - Synechococcus sp. Ace-P (PacBio error correction) | ecosystem: Environmental > Aquatic > Non-marine Saline and Alkaline > Saline ...
ATTTTGAAAGAAAAAGAGGGGATTTTTTTTTTTTTTTTTTTTTTTTTTTTTTTTTGAAAATTTGTTTTGGGCGCGGGTTCCCATCAGTAAAAAGATATCTTTCGAAGTTTTTAATTAGAGCTTTTTAAGAATAGCGGGAAAAGTCCCCGCTTTTTTTGCAGGGTTTGGATGTTTTTTGACAAGAACCGTTTAGCAGCAGAAAGTCCGTTTGTGGAATCGTGAGCATTCTGTACTGATTACTTCTTCCATATATCTGGGATTGCAAGAAAATTTCCAAAAAAAGCCGATTTGTTCGCCTTAATTTTTTGAAAAAAAATCTAACGTACTTATGGTTTTGCGAATGAAACCCTGTAACTGAAAATGTTGTTGATTTAAACGAAAAAAAAACTATTAAAAAAAAAATAAAAAAAGGGTGCGCCTTTTTTGCGCATCCTTATTTTTTTTCTTTCGAATTGACCCGGGAAACGTTTTAAGATTAGCTAGCGAAAAGACAATATTGTTTTTTCAAAATCCAATTCCTTCTAAAAGACTGTAGGGATAGGTTCTTAGATTGTCAATTTTTTAAATTAAAAAGAGGGAAATACGCTTTTTCTAATCTATCTTTCTTGATTTCCTTGTGACTACGTTATAAGGGTTGATGTTATCTATTAGCGTAGACAGATAACAAATTTGCCAACCAACAAGAAAAGAGAATATTCAAAGGGAGATGGATACAGTTTTGAAAAAGACAATGAAATTTTAAAGGATTAAAGTGCAGCTAAGCTAGTCTAAACCTTAGAGCTTGTTTTGGGAACAAAAGAAAGAGGACCAATCAAACATGACAAACAGCGTGGGAAGAAATCTGGAAGATCGTGCGTGTTAAAGTTGCTACGTCAGGAAACCTTATCCTAGTTCATACCATGAAAGAAACAGATTAAATTAACTGGCCTACGAAGTTGAAGTTTTCGTGAAGTCGCCGACTCGCTACACTACAATAGACTTCTAACGAATGGGAAGTTGACGGAAATGTTGAACTTCTGGTTTTAATTAGTGGGGCCATAGATGTAGCAGCAATGGGAATTGATCGGGATGGAGAAGATCGGGACAAATACAATTTACACTACCCCATAATAAATACTCTACGGGCGCGATGGTCGTCGGAAAATCAGATAATTCAGGAATTGAAACTTTTAGAGGATTTAAAGATAAAAAAGCAGCAGGTGCAAGCGACAACTTCCTTACCTGAAAGGTCGCCGTCATTTAAATGAAAGCAAAAGAAGTTGATTTATGATAATGCGCAATGACCAGTATCTAAGTGATGTAGCTTAAGCGGTCGAACAGATGTTATATTAAACTGAATTATTTACTCTCAAAACTAGCAGTAGCAGCACTACGGAAGTTCCGGTCAAAAGTGCACGATATTTTTTATAATCCCATATAGCCAACAAACTACTCTAATGAAAAAAGGAAACGACACGAGTTCACGAAAATAAATCAGCATTTTAGAAAGAAAAATGATTTTCTGATGGAAGTTATCAGAATTATCAAAGATTTTTACCTAATGGGGAAGATGTAACCGAACAATAGATATGATTTTCCAGTAATTGAATTAATCGGAGTAGAAAGTCGGTGTTCGTAATGTTTTTGGGATGTTCAATGGCAACTATGAGATTTTTGATCCTAATGTCCCTAGAAGTTTACCGTATGTTTTTATAAAGGCTAGGATATACTTTTAGGAATTTTCAGTAAACGAGGCCATGTATATAGGGATGGGGCCTTGGTTTTTTTCTAGCTATTACTGCGGATGTCAGATGTTAAAGTAGGCTGATATCCCTTGCAAGAATATATATTTCTTTTAGAGAGGTACCCCTCTTTACTCGTCTCTTATTTTATTCTTTAATTTCGGATTTCGTTTATTGGGAATTCCAATTTTCAGCTGTAAACGCAGCTATTATTGGATTTAGTTTGAGTTCGAGTGCTTATATAGCTGAGATTATCGCGTTCGGCGCTACTTTCAGTTGATAAAGGGCAATGGGGAAGCTGCTTTATGCTCCTAGGACTAAAATGGGTCGTTTGTTATGCGGAAAAATTATTGTTCCGCCAAGCGATGCGTATTGCTGTTCCACCATTAAGTAATGTCTGTTTGATTTTAATTAAAGGGACAGCTTTTAGGCCAGCACTGTTTACTGTGCCAGAAAATATTTCAGCAAGCTAAGATCGTTTGGCGACGAGAAATTTGATTATATGAAAATGTAATATCTTAGTAGCCTTAGTAATTATTGGGCAATTTGTAGTTTATTTGCTCTTTTTCAAAATTAATCTTTGAAACAGATGCTGTTTATACAAATTAAAAACTAGCAAGTGATAGGCTATTACAAAAATGAAACAGTTCTTGAATAATTCATAGCTCTTCTCGAATTCACTAAATATTAATTGTGAGGCTACTTTGTCTGAAATCATTAGAAAGGGTGGATGCGCCGGCTTAATCGTAACTTTCCGCGGTTCATTAGTTTGGTTTAAAACATTAAGCGATTTGTAAATTTTAGGTAGGGTTCTTTTCTAGATGGGACAAAGTCAGAGAAAAAATAGCAACTTGTTCATGCTGTTTTTTAGACAAGTCGTATGAAAAATACCCAAACTTATCTATTTTCATGAAATAGATGCGATAAGCTAATCGGTGCTTATGAAATCGGGGTCATAACAAAGAAGTAAAGCAAGGTTTAAAAAAAACGGTATGCATTTTGTAGTGAACTTGTTTCTTTTATTAGCAAAAAAATATCTTGTAAAAAATACTATGATAATTCAGGCAGTCCCCCTTGGGAAGATTATTCTTTTTAAGGCTTTTTTTTGTCCGAGTTCATTCCCACCCCATTCTACTCGTTTCAAAAAAATGTCTTGAAGTCATTGTCAAAAAAGGATATAGTCATCAGAAATGAAAAAAGTGTTTACAAGAGTTATATCATGGTAAACACTAATGAGCAGAAATAACACTTTCTTCGTCATCTGGTATATTGGTTCCAATGTTATTTGGATTCATTTTTTGGTGCTGGTATTTGATTTTTCCAGTACAACTGGGTCAACTTGCGGTTCAAGCGTTTAGTTGGGGCAACCACTAGTTTTTTGATACGGTTTGGATTGCCTTTTCTTGGGGTCAGTTGCAATCGAGTCTCTAACAGCAGTGGATTATTTTGAATTATCTTAGTCGTATCATCCTTATTATGGCTATTTATGACTAACCAGCTTTGTATTACTATTGGAACCATTTTTTTTGCCTTACCAAGAACTGCGGACCGTTTCTTATGAAATTGGACTTTGCTCCCTATATCGTGAGAGCAAGTAAATCAAACACTTGGGTTTTAGCCCTCTTTACGTAGCATTTTTTGGATCGCTTAATTGCTTTTCTTTAAAGCCTATTACTAAATATTCGGTTTATGTAGGAAAATTTAAATCCTCTATTTTTTTGATTTTTTTTTAAGTGTTTTTAATGATTACAGCCTTTAATCAAGCCCTTAGGTGGAATAATAGCAGCTCCTTATTACTGGAAGTTATGTAACAGCGTCCTTTTCCTCATGGTTTACTGAAGGTAAATAACAATGGGATGCGTTTGCGCTTCATTAGCCTTTTTGTATCACTTGTTGTCCAGACCATTAAGGATTAGGAGTACAAAACACGCTGCTTCAATTGCTAGGATACCATTAAATGCTGGATTAATTAGCATGATTTTAATGGGCTTTCATTTCGCCGGCTTTAGCTTTCTTGGAACAATGAGTGGTTGGACGTTTTTCCAGTTTCAGAAAAATGGAGGAATTGCCTTTAACTTCAAATCTCTCATTATTATTTTGCTCTTTTAGGCAGTATTTTTTTGGCATTATCGTCACGATAGCTTTTGTTTAAAAAACAGCTATCGCCTAATTCAGCTTGTTCAGAAACATTCCATGAAATGTTCCCAAAACATTTAGCTACAAGACCTATGTTGTTATGTTCACGTATGTGGTTGTTTAGTAGGAAATGTTGGCTTGAACAAAAATTATTAGCTAATTCAATCCGGTTTTTAATGTTTTATATCCTTTAGCTTTAAAATTCATTCATATTAGCATTGATTCTCACCCTTATTTAAAAATCGGCAGTTTGTCTATGTTACAACAACGTTTTTAACACTATTCGTTGAGTATCGCAGACATGCTAAATATGCTTTGCCCTGAATGCATTTCGTCGATTAGATGGTATCCAAAACATGTTAACATCTATAGTACCTATTTGCTTTTGGTTTGACGTGGATGGATGGTTATTGCCGGCAATGTCGATTTGATTAATGGGTTGGCATAATAGTTTAGTTTTTTACGAAACCAAATGCAAAGTGATAATTAAGTGTGTTTTTATAATACCCGTTCATTCTCGAATGAAAAAGACAACTCACTTTAGATTTCATCTTTTAAGATTTCATTTGACGATAGAAGATAAATAGAACAGCAAAAAACACAGAAAGTAAGTTGTGTTTTTGCGGTCCTATTTTAACGTGATTTTTTGATATTTTTATTGGATTTCTTTATTAGATCAGAACCTTTAATTAACATAATGTAAATAACAAAATTCCACTTTCCCTTACTCAGATAGAATTAATCAGATTAAAAATGGCTTCCTGATTTTGCAGAACTTGCGATTACACGAACAAATTGATTCCTTCAAGGAAAAGGCTCAAAGCCTTGTTGAACCCAATAAGCCAGAGGTTGGAAGATAGCTACAGTCCCAAGCTCAATCTAAGTTCCGCTGATACTATAGTAAGAAGGAATAATTTAAACTTATCATGCTGCTCGTGGCAGGAAAGAGTCGCTCTTTTTTAACAAGACAAATTACGTAGATAGGGTCTAAATAATGTTAAACATAATGTGTAATTTAACGGTTTCTTAAGAAAGTTAGCTTAACTACAATTCCATTATTTGATCTTGTTTAGGTTATTTTTAATGAGGCGAGCACGATTAACAGTTTGCTTAACCCGATAAGAAAAATCTTTTTCAATGAGTTTCAATAGTTGTCTCAAGGGGTTGACGATTCCCACCGTTGGTCTTACGATAGCCCACCGTATAGAGATTGATTATAGAAACTGTGTATTCAGGGCGATCGTTTGTAAAGCATTTCAGTTTCTTTGGATGGTAGGTCCTTGTTGTCTAGAATGAATATAAACCAATAATGGATTCTGTTGGTAAGCACACCTAATCTTGTAGCAAACACTATCAATAAATGCTCCGTCTAAAAACGGCAATCATAATGACTGCTTAATAGTTGATCGTATCCATTTAACAATCATGATAGAGTTAGCAATAAGCATTTTTTTCAGTGATTTCCATTTTGTTTTCTTGAGGGAACATATAGCGCCAAAATTTAGGGTACAGGGATTTATTTTTTTACAAACTAATCATTGTGCATTGAATCCATCTCTGAAGAATAATGGGCTTCAAATAGGCTTTCTTTATCATTTTTCATTTCTCGCTAATCGAATTGTTACAAAAACAGTATACCTTAATTTGTATTTTGTAACAAAAAGTATTGTCTCGAACATACCATTAGGATTTTTATCCGTTATACTAAATACATGTAGAAAAAAACAAGGAAATAAAATAAGATAAACATGAAGGTGTTGTCAATCTGTGAAATTTAGCAAACTGTCATAAGTTTAAGGGTGATGGCATTTTTATATAGTGTGAACAGTTCCAATACTCGGCATTTGCGCAACAAAATCGGAGCAAATAGAAGGAAGCAGTGTTATTGAAAAAAGAAGAATGGTAAATTGGATGATGAAATTAAGTCAAACCTTAGTGAACGGTAAATGAAAAAAATACAGAACTTGAAAAACTTACAGGCGAAGATAGAAGAAAAAAAAGCAACGATTAACAACAACAACAGAAATTGAAGAACAAAAAAAAGTTGTTTGATCACTCGTTTTAGAACAAAGCTTTAACGACCGTTTGCAACGAATTCAAACTTCTGAAGTGAATCAAATGTAGTTGTTTCTTTTTTGAGTCGAAAGTGTTTTCAGATTTATTAACCGCGCATAATGTTTAGCCAACATTGTTTCAATCTGCTGGAAACGATCAGATGGTACTAGCAAAAGAAGAACAAAGAAAAACTAGTGTATCTCCAAGAAAAAGTACGCCTGAAGCTACAGCATTAGAGAAACCAACAGACAATTCAGAAAACAAAGCTGAAATTCGATAGTCAGGTTGCAAGTTTTACAAAAAACAATGGTGATAATCACGAGAACTTCAAATAAGTTAGATAAAGAACAAAAAGGTCGAAGAAACAAGATAGCAGCAGCTAAAAAGGCTGAAAGAAGGAACAGCAGCCTGCTGAAAAATCAAGGTACTTCAAATCACAGCAAAAATTAAATGAAGAAAAAGAAAATGAAAAAGACAAATGCACTGCAGAAAACAGAATAAAGGTAGCTAGTTTCAACACAACCAAAACAGAAAAAAACAAGAACCAACCACCAACACCAACACCAGCACCACCACAGCCCACCAGCACAGCACCAGCCGCCTTCAACAGGGGGGGGCCAACAACATGGTCCCGTTTTCAGCAACAGGGTATTCTACAGCTCAAACCAGATTGAGCAACCATAACTGCCAAAACTGGAATCGAATTTATTGAACAAATCCAATGGTGAAATGCTGTTGATTCCGGCCACGTTCATTCATTAGGCTATAAACAAGACTTGAAAGTTCCCGGTTATGGATTGCCTATGCGGGAGGAGATTACTGGCGGAGCAATAAAAAGCAATAAATCGATATTCATCTCCCAACAGTTGGGACAAGCATTATCATGGGGAGGAGGAAAAACAATTAACATCAAAATTATTAAATTAAGATTAAATGAAGATAGGTGAAGTGGAGTTGGCTGAAGAAGTAGATATGCTTTTTATCAGGATACAGATGAGTCAGCTTTTTTAGATAGCGGTGGGAAGGAAAAGTATGGTCCAATCACAGAATGATGAAATTGGAAATGAATTATATCAGACAATAGCTTTAGATATCAGAGAAAAGTTCAAACTGAGCAAATCAAACTCAGGGAAAAATATGATGTATCAGGAAGTTTTAGTGGCTATTGTGACATAGTGCAGGTAATAATTTATTCCTATTTGGTCATCAGAAAAAATGAAGTAATAAAGCCGGCAATTTTTTGTCGGTTTTTTGTCTTCAATTTTATGAAAAGACAAAAGCCTTATACAAATAGGAAAGAGAATTGTAAAGAAATGACGGTTTGGTCGTCTAAAAGTAATGGGAGGGGCAAAAAAATGACCCGTCCAACATATAAATCATAAGTTACAACTGCTTCCTGATTTACCTGGATGCTAATTAATGAAAAACAAAGGAATATGAACTTATTTATATGGAAAAGCTAAAACTACGAATCGTGTACGCTCTTATTTAAAGACTCATGAAGGTAAAACTGAAACTTACTCGTAAAGAGATGTTGGATTTTGAAAACCATCATAACAGGAACGCGATAAAGAATCTTTTGTTATTAGAAATTACCATTAATAAAAACACCACCTAAATCAATATACAATTAAAACAAGAACTAGCTACCCAAAATCTTGAACAAATTACAAATCAACGTGCATCCGTCATTAATCATTTCCTCTGAAGTGAAAAAAGAATGGGGGTTAAATTTATTTTGGACTATCCAAAACTGGTTTATGGCTGCAAGTGAAACCAACATTTCATCCTGAAAAAATTTATCCGTTAAGAAGGTGTAATGGGACTCAAAAAGAGCTTGGTCTCTATTACCATATGGGACAATGTTTAGGACCGTGCATTCCGAAGTACCGTTTGAAGAAATACAAAGCACCAATAGAAAATATCACCGCGTTTTTAATGGCGATGTTAACAATTAAAAAAGAACTACGTGCTCAAATGATTGAACAGCTAGCAATCAAACTCTACGAAAGAGCAGCTGAATAACCGAGAGCCAAATTCACTATATAGACAACTCAGTCGAAAGGACAGCACATATTATACAAGTGATTACAACAACAAATCGTGATGTTTTAGTTTCCTACAATGAACAAGGTTGGATTTCTTACAAGTTTTTTTATTCGGCAAGCAACATTGTTAAACGGGAAGCGACAATTTTCCTTGTTTTTACGATACACCGCAAGAAGAGTTGTCATCTTATATTGTCCAATTTTATCAGAGAGAATCACATCCCTGCCTAAAGAGATTTTAGTACCTGCAAGAAATGGATACAGCAGTTTTAGCAGACAGTTTAGGATATCAGTAAGGATACCGTTAGAGGAGCAAAAAAGTCTGCTAGATCTTGCGACGAAAATGTGGAAATCACACTAAATGAAAAGTAAGCTTATTGAAATGGACGCGGAAAAACAATTGGTGCCCGTAAAAGACTATCCGAAGCGATGAATTTAACCTTACTTACTCGAATCGAAGCTTTTGATCATCTAATATTCAAGGAACTAATCCTGTTTCTGCATGGTATCTTTTGAAAGATGGACAACGCAATAAAGTAATTATCCGTAATAGAAAATTAAAGACAGTTCACGGCAGCAATGAATTAGCACGACTGAAGAAGTTATCCGAAGCACGTTATGAAGCTTTGTTACAAGAAGGCAAACCACTTTCTATTTTAAGTTTTGATGGATGGGGGAAATACAAGTAAAAATGCGGCTATTATATTTTAGAAAATGCTTAGGTCTAGATATACGCAGTAGCTGGCATTGGTTACAAGACAGCAACATCGTACTCTTCAGATTAATTTACGGAGAAATCCATAAAGATACGTTGAAGCAACGAGTCAACATTTTATTTAGTCCACGCATTCAAGAATGAAGTTCACCGTTTTGCGTTTATTTTATCGCCAGTTCGGCAATAAAATACTTACTTCTAACTAGATCAAATAGAGGGAGTAGGACCAAAAGACAGAACTAAAGGTTTTGAAACCAATTCAGTCTTTAAAAAAAAGGCGAAGGAAGCAAACATCGAAGAAATTTAGAGGCTTGGTCATCCGCAAAAGTAGCAGAAACGAATAAAAAAGATTAGATTAAAAAAAGAAGAAGGAAACCAAATTAATGTTTTCTTCTCTTTTTTAACTGAGTAGTTTGAAAATAACTGAACCATCCTGATCAGCTATATCAAACGTTTTCGCATTGAATCTAATCATCTCACTTTCGCCTTCTAAATCAAAGCATGTTTATTTTTCATCAAAATCTTCTACGCTTTATAATTTTCATCTAAGAAATGTAAACTTCCACACGCTTGAATAGGTAAATCACTTAGAAGTTTTAATGAGAGAATCATTTTTTCTTCAGGGTCTTCTTTTTTTTTCTGTATTTTTTAAGAGGAAGATGCGTTATTCCCGCATACACAACCAATTCGAGATTCGTAAATAACTAAATGAGTTTGCCAACTCACGCGTTCCTTTTGCTAAGACATTCGTTCTTTTGCGCTTTCGGTTATTTCTAAAAACATAATCTCATCGCTCCATCTTAGTTAGCTAATCCATAACGCAGATAAAGCATGAAATCTATTCTTGAATCCTAAAAAAGGGAGAGGAAATATAAAGCTTTTAGACCGAATCACTTTATGAAAGCGCAATGATGACAGACCATCGAGCATTATTTATAAGTGGAGGTCGGCGTTTATTTTTCGGCAAGATTTATACGATACATCGGATATGTGCTAGAGGTTGGGACAGGATGTCCCAACCTCTAGTTTATATTAATATTTTACTTTAAAAAGTTTTTGTTCGTTCCATTTTTAGGATATTAAAGACTTCTTCGGATACCTTCTTCGGACTATAAACAGCATCCATAAAGATGACTCGGTCAGCCAACTTCTTTAGCAAAGCCCCCATTTCGTGAGTGCGACCACCATAGTCATCCTTGGCGGCTAGAAGTTGCCATAACTTCTAATACATCTCCTACCATCTCAGGATCTAGAAAGCACTGGTTGGTTCATCATAACATAATATCAGGTTGGCATGGCTAAAGCCTCTAGCAATAGCAACACCGTCTGTTTTTGTCCACCCTGATAAGGAGTTTTGGATATCAATACTTTTTCAGATAAGCCCAACTGTTCTAATAATTCTAATGCGTGTGGTTTTAATTTCTGCTTCTTTTTTGATTTTTTAATTCTTTTGGAGCTAAAGTGATATTTTCCCAATACGGTTAAATGAGGGATAGGTTTAAAATGTTGAAATACCATTCCAATATTTTCTCTTATTTATTAATATTTTTTGAATGATCACTTAGAATCGTTATTGTCTATAAATATTATTTGTCTGCTCCAGAAACCTCTTTCTAGTTGATTAAGGCAAAGTAAAAATGTCTTTTACTGATCCAGAAGGGCGATTGAATACAGACCGACCTCACCTTCCTTGTATTTCTACTACATTCCAAGAATCTTTTAGGATTCTAATGCAGCCAAAGCTTTTTTTTGAGGTCTCTACTTTTCATTAGTCCTTGTTCAGTCTCCGTTCCAAATAAGTTTGAAAACTTAAGTTAGTAATAGTAATACCAATTAGATACCATTAAAGCGACAACTAACCACAATGTTTCGCTGATGAAATGGTCCGAGAAATAATAATTTTTTCCTGTATTGAGTTCATTCTACTATACAATAAAGATAAGATAGACGTGTCTTTTTATGTGATTATACAATTGAATTGATAAAATGAAGGAATCATAATCTTGTAGCTTGTGAATGGACAATTTTTTCATAGTCACCATTATAAAAGACCTAGACTTCTAGCCAGCTCTAATCTGACCCTTATGCCATCAGCTTGAAATTCTCCACGAAGCGAGCTCTGCAATGTAAGCAGCCAGTGTTTTAACTCAAATGTCATAATACCACAGCCAAACTGTTGCGGAAAGACGTCAATCAGTAGTTTGAGGAATGAGAAGTAAATGAAAAAGGCTAGGAACATTAAAGATGCCACGAATAGAATCGACATACAAGAAGCCATGATGTTCATGTTTTATTAGGTGCAGCGCTGGAATAGTTCCTAAAGATAACACCAACAATTGCAGCAATAACGAAGGCAAAAAAAGTTAAAATTAAAGATATCGCGGCCTAACCTTTTAAAAGTTCGCCACGTATTTTCTCTAATTAAACCAAAGAAAGGCCAATATCTTGATGCTGCGATATACAGCATCTTCACAATGTAAGTATCTAAGATTTCCTTGGTATGTTTCATTTGCTTTGATATTGATTAGTCTGCATCAAACATTTCAGCAACTCAGATTCATTCTTTGTTTACGCAATCCGTATTTATCACCTGGTTCAGGATCTAATGGCGTTTTTAATTTTTCAAACGATCATTTTTTCAGTGCATATGCATGACTGGATAGTCTTCAAAAGCAGCATCAGAATTTTCCTGCTTGGACTCTTCATACATTGTTTGCTGAGTCTTCAAAAGTATTTATTTTGAAATTCATATTTTTTTGAAGTGTTTCAGCAAAGCGAACCTGTTGTACCGGTTTTTTTAACGGCGATGTTTTACACCAGCTAAGTACTTCTACTTTTGATCGTATCATCGGATTCAGCGATAGCCATTACGACACCAATTTCAATAAGGCCCTCTGAAAAATCAAAGGTAGCCTACGTTCATGCCGTGATGCTCATACAGCAATCATACGCCGACTTGGATTGGTTCTAAAAGCTTGTAAGATGCGCTAAAACAAGCCGGCTTAACTCAATAGTCAAATCCTTATCCTTCAGCGATAGCTTTTAAAAGATCGCCATATAATGGCAACGTAGTTCCCATCCGCATCCTGATTTCGAATGGAAGGGCAAATGTAACGTCCGTTCAATAATATTCACCATTTTTTTGTTTGTGCAGAGGCTGTCTGCGGGTTTACGGCTGTTAAAATAGGCTAAGTTAATCATTATCATAGCTGGTTAAAAATAACGAGACGCTTGTGAATGTTCATAGTTTCCTCCTTTGTCATAATTTTTATATTTTATTAATTTAAGCAGATTGCCACCAATATATCATCTGGCAAATGTAAGAACATCTGAATCGATTTATTGGCACTCCTTGAGTTGAATTTTATCCTGCCTCTTAGTTATGTTATGCAATGAAGATTAAGGAGTGACATGAAAAGGAATGAATAAGAATTGGCCGAAAAGAAAGATACAAACGAATTATGTGAATTATTTGGATTGTGCTAAAAGATATGGAATTGCCAATATTGAAGGAATTACCTGAAAAACAACTAAAAGGTTGATGCAAGAGCTATGCTAGAGAAGATTCTCGTTACAGTTTATCCGTAGAGGGATTGTTTGTATTTTCGTAACAACCAATAGCGGGTGTTACGTTTACGGATATAAAGGTGATTAGAACCCTTTTTGATCACCCTAACCAAAATATGGGGGAATTCATATTCTTGAAGACAGCTTGTTATTTAACAGATGAGAGACCCAATCTGGGGAATGGTAATCTAGATTATTCTCGTACAGAACCAACATTTCCGCATGAAGACAAAGGTGTTGCAGTAAGAACTTTATCTGCACTCCTGATTTTTGCTGAAGAACAAAATGAACCCTCATTGGGTTGAATTGTGATGAGGAAATGGGCCAGCTAAACAATTATAATGAAAAAATGGGTTTATCAGAAAATTGACCGAACGAGTGATAAGCGGGCATGCGTTTATCATACTGCTACACTTTGAAATAAAAAGAAGTGCAACATATAACGGGAAGAGGGAGTGGAAAAATCCCTCTCCCTCCTTTTTTATTAAAATAATTTAAGATGATGAATGGACACTGTTCTTCGTCGTTTTGTTTTAACCGGCATTCTTGTTAACGTTAGAATGATCGACAATGATGCGATACACGAACAAACAGGAACTTCTTTTGCTGGATTAATTTAGCTAAAGAATAAGAATCACCATACGGAAGTAAGTTGTGGCTTTTTCATCTCCATATTGTTTTCTTGTCCGCGCTTAATCCAATAGTGGTTGTGTCAAAACCCTTTATAACCCATTTAATGACTAACTTGAATAAGCCCTTTAATTCCCTGGTATTTGTGATGGTAAGCTACTTATACCGCACAACCACATAAATTAGGGAATACCGATAAAATATTCAGTTTGTTTTACTCAACCAATAATGGGGTCCATGGCCTACAGATATAATGAAAGGCCATCGCCAATCCGCAACCCCATTTCCAACAATAAGATAAACACTTTCCTGTTCCACGGTAACGATTTATCTCTGTTATTTTATGGATACATAGTCTTGTTTCATATTAAAGAATGAAATCATTTTCTACTCACCTCATTTAGTATTTTAACTGTTTTTATAGGAAAAAATGACTTTTCTTTTTCTTCTTCTTATTATACAAAAAAAAATGTCAAAAACGAAGAGTTAAAAAATAGTTCACTTACAAGAAATGAAGAAGGAGTCGGCCTACGACTTATCTGCTGAAGAACACATAAGTATAGGTCATAACTCCCTTTGATTATTAATCTGTTTGTATTATAAAGACCCTGATTTAAATCTTGGATTGCTTGACTACTTCATCTAACTTTTTTCACTTTCGCTGTAAAGAAACCAAGCTAAGCAACGATAGGAAACCCAGATTACGCGGATAACTTCCACAATTACAGACAGTGTTTGCTGTGGAGGTGTGTGTGCGTTAAACTCTCTTCCTTGGATTGCTTCGTTCTAAAAAGATAACGAAAGAGAAAGGTGAATCGTTAGGCCTGTGTGTGAGTTTATAAGTGGTAAGGGAGGAACGGTTAGAGTAACCTCAAAAAACCCTAACGCCCTTTTAGCTTCAAAATACTTACTTCATATAAAAAATGTGGCTTTGGATAGAAGCTAAAAAGAATGATTTTGGACCATTCATCGCTTTTTCTAGAAACCTATAAATGTCTGCTAAATGGGTAGTTGTAGCGCTAATTTTTACTGAATGGACCAGTTGGAAGAATTTCTTAGACTTATATCCATTTTCGTAAGATAAGATAACCGTTTATCAAATTCAGGGTTCGTAGCAAAGAAGAGTTAAGAAAAAACGGTATACAGTTTCTACGCTTAAAAACTTATATCTTCATAGTTTGAAAATAGTGGATGTAAAAATGCTGATTAATGATTCAGGAAATAAAAAATTCTATCAACCGTAAGTTAGAGTGCAGGCGTTGAATAGAATACTTAGTTAGATTGTTTCTTGTTTAGCAAACGGTAGCCACTGTGGAAAACGAGCCGATATAGTTTGATTGTATGAATCCATACGATGGCCTTCTGTTAACAAAATCTTTTGCTTTCAGAATGATTCTTCACGCTTAAACCTGCGCTAGACCAGCTGTTATGGTGCGGCAAAAGTACAGCTGCCACCATGATTGTAAGCGGATCATTTTTTTCGCTTTCTAATACAGTAAATGTCTGAACCATCATAAAATAAATCAATCGCTTTATCGCCGGCTACAGCTTTTCCACCTTTGTCACAACATTTTTGCTCCAAGTCCATGATCTTACAGCTTGCTTTTTTCATGTCCTCTAGAGTAGTTAAAATTCCTAGACCCAGATAGTTTTACCAGCTTCCAAATAATTAGGAGTACCACTGCTGTTGCTAAGGTGTTAATAACTCACGTAACGCATTAGCATTTTTCCTGGATTTTAAAACGTTCATCGTCGCCTTGGCAATCATTCTGGATTCAATAAAATATTTTCAAATGGTTATCTTTTTAGCTTTGGCAACGACGTTGCTAAATTTCTCCGCTTGTACATCACCGGTTTTCCCTAGCGCGCAATTTTATGATCGTTGCGAAATTTTTTTCAATTGAGCTTCTATTACATGGAATATCAATAGTTTGTTACGCCATGACTCCAGTTGTTGTCAGGAAGGACCTTGTAGCAATTGCCTGTTAAGCAGTAGCCCATAAAGTACCGTATTCGAAAATGTTTTTAAGGTCTGCTTGTATTCCAGCACCACCGCTTGAGTCACTGCTGCGATTGTTTAGGGTTCTTTTTAAATGTCATCATTTTTATTCCTCCTGAAATTCAATGACCCTTTGATAACTACGTCCTGTAAGTAACTCTTATTATAACTGTTTTTTATACTATTTTATCAACTAACTAATTATCACACGGTTTGTTTCAGCCATCTCATCATTGAGTGCTAATAGAATAACTGAGCAAAACCGTTTTCACTATAGCAGATGTTTAATACTTGGCAATGTGCTTTTACACCATCTTCTGCATTTTTTCAACAGGCCACGCTGTAACCCGCTACTTTTAAACACCTGACACATCGTTACAATTGTCGCCAAGAGCATATGTTCATCAGAAAAATAGGAATTGCCTAATACTTCTGTGCCGGCTCATGCTAAGCCCTTTTTGTTGCTTTAATATCGTTAATCTCAAAATGTTATTAACAAAGAAGCAGAGTGGATGCTAACTCAAACCCGTTGCTCCTAATTTTTAGCTAGTGTTCAGAACTTTTGGGTCCCCCAGCTTCACTAAATGTAATGATTTTTCCAAATTTTCAACAGCATCATTTATCTACGCAGTTCTTTATAATCAGCAACATAATTTGATATTCATCGATTTCTAAACGAGCGGCCAGCTAAAGACACAGACATTTTAAAGTTGTATCTGGTTAGTCTTATAATTAATGAAGCAACGGCTGAACGTTTTAGCTTTTATCTGAAAAATTCCTTGGGAAGTCGTCATTTTCACCATAGAGACCTAATCGTTGATTTTTTTCCAAATAGTTTGCACCGTTTTTACTTACACCAATATTTTCGATGACTTCGCCTTTTTTCATTATACAACCTGTGCAACTTAAAGTGTATTATTGGGGCAAGAGATGCCAACTTCTTTCGAGGAGAAGGTTTAGCTTCCGTTACTCCTCGTCCAGTAGCGACCATAAATGAACCCCGTTTTCTTGGACGCAGCCAAGATAGCTTTAGCATTAATTTCTGAGATAGGGGACATTTTTTCATTTAATAGAGTTCCATCCATATCTCGACGCCATGAGTTTAATCATGATTAATTTCCTCTAATTTCGTTTTATCCTAATGTTAGTTTTACCATTTATTTCGATGAAAAAGTTATCCATACATATATTTTTTAAGTTAATCGTGAATGAGAAGGGCTAACTAAATCTTGGGTGTGAAGCAAAGATTTCAGTACGATACAGCTAAAGCAAATCAATGAGAGAAGGCTAAGATGTGTGATATCATTAAATGATTGGGCACCAATTTTTAAATCAGCCCAATTTAAGACTCAACATATAAACAATTAGCATTATTTTTGGCAGAAGATATCGGGATCAAAACAATTTATCGAAAAAACTCACATCTGGCAAGCGTTTTTGGAATGGACACTTTATCATAAAGGTCCGAGTATTATTTGGGGCAAAGAATCTTATCACGGAACCTAATCAAGCTCAATGGTCTTAGTTTTTCTGTAATCCTGGTGTCAAAACGCCTCCCTCTTTAGTAAATATCTATAAAGAAACTCGAAGCGGATTTAGGTTCTTGCCCAGTTAACCATGGATTACTTAAAATCGTGGGCAGAATCAGGGTGCTGTTATTGAACCTGTTTTGACTGTTCGTAAAAGGGCAAGCTCATTCTCATCGGAAAAAAAGGCTGGGAAGAGGTTACTGATCAGTTATAAAAGCGTTAAATGACGTGAAGAGCAATCGTTTTTCTTTTATGGGGAAACACCGTCTATAAAGAAAAGAAATCTAATTAATGAAGATAAGCATATGTCTTACCCGGTTCCACATTCCAAGCCCTCTATCCAGCGTACTCGTGTTTTTTTGGATCGAAGCCTTTTTTCAAAGCAACGAAGCATTCAAAAAATTGAAACAGGATCCGATAACTGGCACCTCCCAGATGAAGTCTGAGTTTTGAAAACAGAACAATTTGAAATGATTGGCCACTGTACTAGTTTTAAATGAAATAGATATGAGGAATTTCAATTTAAATAGGTGTTTTCTTGAGAAACAGCGTTGAACAAACTGTTATTTCCTGTTGAGAAATAGTATGATAGGTAGCAAGTGAAAAAACACACAAAGTGGAGGAATTAACGTGGAATTATTTGATAGTTTAAAAAATTTTAATATGTAAGAAAGATAATCGTTTGTTTTTCAGAAGGACAGAACCTCGTATTCTTGGAGCAGTTTGCGTTTACCAAGCAGAAGAACTTCATTGAACCAGTCTTACTTGGTAACCAGATAAATTAAAAAGTTGCTAAGAAGCGTGGATTTTATGTAGACAACATGAAATTATTGACGCCCTAATAATTCTGAGTACTGAAGAACATGATTACAGCTTTTGTAATCGTCCGTAACAGGAGTGACTCCTGAACAGCAAGAGAAAGGTTAAAGAACGAAACTTATTTCGGTACTATGCCTACGTCCATGGGACTAAAGTTTGATGGATCTATTTTAGTGGTTCATCATTTCTACTGGTGAACAGTACGTCCAGCATTACACATCTCCCAAAACCTGGTGTTGTCGTAAAGTGGTGCGTCATTATGTTACGTGGACGTGATAATGAAAAATATTTATTCTCAGATTGTGCCATTAATGTTACTATGCTCCAGACTTAGCAGAATTGCTGTTTGAAAGTGCAAACAGCTGAATTATTTGGTATCCGCTCCTAAAGTTGCGATGTTGAGCTTTTCAACTAAAGGGTCAGCTAGCGCAGAAGAACAACTAAAAGTTGCAGAGGCTACAAACTCTGCTCAAGAATTGGCTCCTCAATTATGAATCAGATGGTGAGTTACAACTTGAATGCGGCATACGTTGCATCTGTAGAAAACAAAAATCCACTGATCTAAGTTGCTGCACAGCGACGTATTTGTTTCCCAGAATTCATCAGGAAATATTCGGCCTACAAAATTGCCAACGTTTCGGCAACTTGAAGCTATGACCCATTTTTAACAAGATTACACCCATTTCTGACCTTTCGCGTGGGTGTAAGAAGAAGACGTATTAAACTAGCAATCATTACAGCTACACAAAGCTTAATGAACGAATATTATTCTTTAAGAGCAAAGTCTTTCATGGCTTGCTTTTTTATGTACTTAAGAATTATTTAATAAGGTTGTATGTAACTTTAAGTGAGAATGTTTTGCGCTTACGAATGGAGATTCTTAAATCGAATTAGAAAAGAAATGAAGGAGGCATTAATTAGAGATAGGAAATCATAGTGCTTACAGGAATCAGGTTCTTGTATCACTGCGAAGCTCTGGACAGAAGTCATTTAGTGGTTCCGTGTCAGAAACTGCTGCGTATTGGAAGAACAAGACTGGAAAGTAGTAGAAAAAGACTTATTTGATTTTGGCGTAACACGGTCAATCGATGGATTAGATGTTAGTAGTGGTGTTTTAAATAGCTAGGACTGAAGAAGACTTCATCAAAGTAATCGAACACCTTATTTCTGTATTAAACAGGACATAGAAACCAGACATTAATGTGGGTAGGTGGATCAGGCAGCTTGATCGTAGATAGGAACAGCATGCAACTATCTTGAGGACTGAAGATTTTCCTGTATCTCAAAACCCACCGCTTATAATATGGAAAAAGCGTTAGAAACATTGGAAGCTACGACAGATTAATACTGGACTTTCATTAAGCCCTTCAACCGTTTTTTGTATCCAAAGGGTCTCGAACAGGTGGTTATCAGCTAGGACGGATTCTTTCTTTTTGACCAATCATTTAGGACAGAGTGAAATTAGTTTATGGCAAATTCATGCCATTGGCAGTAGTTGATGATTGAAATAGAGCTTTGAGGCAGACGCATTCCGGTTTTGAGTAAGATTACTAGAATGAACTGGAATTAAAGAACCTTCCATTAAATCTAATAAATAGCAGCTTTTTTTAGTGGAATGTTTTCGGCTTTTAGATTACATCATTACAATGATAGAGAATACGACAATAAGAAAAGAAAACCATGATAGGGATTAGGTGGAAAAAACTTCATGCAAACTGATTGAAACAAAAACTTGCAGCTGAATTAGCAAATGGTTAGAATCCTGGCGATTTGAATTCTTTTAGGAAGGCGATTTGGGAGCAGGGAAAACGCCTTTACTAAAGGTTTAGCGACTGGTTTTAGGAATTAAAAGGGTCGTTAAAAGTCCAAACTTTAATACCATCATTCGTGAAGTACTTAGTACGGCAGATTACCACTTTATACATGGATGTTTATCGCTTAGAAGAAACGGTTGGTACGGATTTGGGGTAGAGAATATTTTGAAGGAGCCAAGGGATTTCATTGTCCGAATGGGCTAAGTTATTCCAGAAGATTTACCTACAGAGTATCTACAGTAACCTTCAACATCAGGAAAAGACTATGGAAAGAGCCTCAATGTTTTTGTAACGCAGTTGGGCACACTCAACAAAGAAGTTACTCAATAACTTTTTTAAAATCAGTAAAAAAATAGAACCATCGACGTTTAAAACAGCGAGGATCTCTAAGGTAGTTTTGATTTTTGGATTAATGTGTTTAACAAGTTTTTTTAGAGGATCGGTACCGAATGATTTTCCTAAATTAGAGTAGAATTTCAGCACTCGCGTTGGCTATAATCCAAGATGAGGTGCATTTTTTCTAATTTATGCCTAATGAGCAGAGACGAGTGTTTTATTTAATGATTAGGAAGTTCAGTTAGGAGTTTACGACTGGATTGAACAGTGCAAGTGTCCTGGGGATGGGGGTTGTTCAAATCTGGGGTATAATCAAGAGTCTTGTTAAACACACCTCGTCGAATGGCAGGTTTGAGAACAATTAACTTGTTTTCTTTAAAACAAGGTTTAATGTTCTTCCCCAACACGAGCAAGCCTAGGTGCATGACGAACGTTTCTGGATGGATGCCCATGCACTTGGATGTTTCGCACAGACTCTGTCTTCTGGTTTTATTAATGTGATAGTATGGATCACATACGACATTTTTAACAATAGTTAAACGCAACGAGCAACGGCTGTGACGTTGGTGGTTTGCTGTTTCAAAATCTAATGCAACAAAATTCATTTACTCCTCAAACGGATAGTCTTTAATTAGTATAAATCGTTTTTTAGTTTAAAAAAGGCTATTTCCGGTGCAACACGAATAAAGAAATAAAAAGAAAGCCTTGTTAAGTTTGAAAAGAGTTAGCCTTTTTTTCCACTGCAACAAGGCTCTTTTTTTTATTAGCTCTTTTACGAATAAACTAGTTTTTAAGGTCAATTCCATTAAATGACTGCTCCAACGCTAATTCCAGCTGAAATCTCCCATTGAACCCAACAAAATCAAGTAGGGATAGCGAAACATCCGCGAATACCAGGAATAACAGTTTAAGCCATATAAGTAAAACAAAAATAACAGCAAGGATATACGTATATATTAGAAACGAATCCTGCTCCATAGAAGTTGTGATTAGAACGAGCAGGGAAGTTTGCAAGGTAACGTGCAATATTAAGTCGTAAGGCCATTGCGACACTCATTTCATCGAAGTATCCTAACCGATGTATTGAAGATAATAACAGCATACCGATAAGTGTTCCGATAAAAGAACAGAAATAGTTGTTTGTCGCGGCAACAAATAACCGTTGGTTCGGATCTCTTGGTTTACTGCAACATAGTCCGGTGTTCACGCTTTTTCCCATAACCTAATGCATCGCTGGAACAGAGAGTCGTTGGACTAGATTTTTAAATGAATAAGAGTTGGTAAAGCAGTGGAATGGATTGACCCATGTTTCATTATTAACGGCCGACGATTAGCAAAATGGCCCTAGATTGCCAGCGAATAGATAACAATAGCCTTTTTGATGTTTGCATAGACGTTTACGTCCTATTCAACAGCACTAATGATAGAAACGAAAATTTGTCATCGGTTAAAACCATAGGCAGCAGCCATCTTTAGCTCATCCTGTTCACTACCCATGGCAATCCCGACTATCCGCGTTGTTTTAGAGCAAGGTGCATCGTTGAACACATCACCAGTCATAGGAGAAACTTTGTCTTTTATTTTGCCATGCACGTACCATTTCTGAATTTTGTTTCAGGTGGAAACACGAGCATAGACTGAAATTTGTTTCATTGAGCGTTTAATTCTTTCTGTTAACGCGTCTGTTCTTTGACCGGTTAAAGCAATATCGCCTTCTTTTGAAATTCAATATCACGTGCGATTGCTTGTGCAGTCTTTTTGTGGTCACCTGTAATCATAGACGGTCTTTATGCCGGCCTTTTTTCGGCTTCATCAACAGCTCCGTAGACAGCCCTCACGAGGAGGGTCTCATAGCCATAATACCAACTAGATTAAATCATTTTCATCTTCAATTGGATAGTATGGTTAATAGCAATCGGTTTTTATAAACGCAATTGCTAGCACGCGCAACTGCCGATCTGAAAAGGCTTCGTTTTTGTCTTCTATTATTTTTAAACCGTTTCTTACAGTAATGGAGAACTTCTCCATTTATTAAAACTTTCGTACTGCGTTCAAAATCGTCTGGTCACTTTAGTCAGCCATGACTGCTCATTGGTCAATCGTATGAACAGTGGCATCAATTTTTCGATCAGAATCAAAACGGTAATTCAGCAAACCGTGGTCGTGCGTTCGTAAACTCTTCATATGGTTGATTGTACTTTGTTGCTAAAAGATACCAATAGCGACTTCAGTGGGGTCGGCCTAATTCTTGTCCGTTTGCATTGATAGTAGAGTCATTGGCCAACACAGCAACTTGCATAAGGCCGTTTTTTTCGTCAAATGGGTCATGTCTCCGGTTTGTCGTTAAAGGAGAAGACTCCCATTTAATAAAAAGTAATCACAATATCAATTTTATTTTGCGTCATGTTCCCGTTTTTATCTGTACAGATAACGCTTGTTGCACCTAATGTTTCCTACAGCAGGCATTTACGGATTGATGGCGTGACGCTTAGGCCATTTTTATTCGATGCCCATTGAAAGAACGATTGTAACAATAAGAACTTGTAACTGTCTTCAGGATAGGCAGCACAGCTACAGCCACGGCAAACATAAAGGCATTTAGTAAGTCAACGCTACATATTAGCTGGTACCCAAGAATCCGGGCGGCTTCAATACGAAAATGAGATAGAGAGGATCAAAATCCAATTCCAAGTTGTTTTGCTAAAATTGATCTAGTTTTTTTCTGTAGAGGTGTCTGTTTTTGTCATGCATTTTTCAAGCAAATTCCGCAAACTTGGCCCAATTTCCAGTTTGGTTTCTGTGGCCGTGATACGAATAACCCACGTCATAGACGACTAACTGGGTTCCACTATGACCAATGTTTAGCGCGATTCCAATAGGGACAGTGTTTTGAAAGTGTAGTGATATCTTTGTCGCGCCGGAACAGATTACCCAGTCAGCATGCTTCGTCAATTTTCAATGATCCCGCTTCAATTAAGCGCAAGA
>Ga0163217_1017163_pt1 | contig 22350 bp, 19 predicted proteins | sample SynspAceP_FD_185933 | JGI IMG/M metagenome (GOLD analysis project Ga0163217, IMG submission 185933) | Saline lake microbial communities from Ace Lake in Antarctica - Synechococcus sp. Ace-P (PacBio error correction) | ecosystem: Environmental > Aquatic > Non-marine Saline and Alkaline > Saline ...
GAGAGAGAATAACAGAGCAAAATAGATACAACTGGTGTATAAACTGGAATTACAGCTGCAGCACATGATCGAAGATTTTATCGGTACTTTAATAAAAAGAAAATAAATGAACACACAATATGAAAAAAAGGATTAAGAACCTAATTTGGAAAAAAAGAATAAGCCTACTTTCGTTAAATAAGAATTAAAAAAGGGAATTAAGATGATTTAATTTCCCCTCCTTTTTTTTTAATCTTTACTTTTTATTGAAAATAAAATAGTTTTTAACTTCCAATCTTTTTCTTGTATGATAAGAAAAACCAAATAGACTAGTTTGGGAGCGACAGTTTATGGAGAAAAAAAACTTGGAAAAGAAGGCATTTGTGGGATTGGTTTTTAAAACCCTTTTTTTTTGTTGCGGTGGTACTGACAATTTTTCTTTCCGGAATTTCATTTTTTGCCAATGACTAATTGAAGGTGGCTTCAATGATACCAACATTTCCAAAAATGGAATGAAATCAATAGTAAGAACGGGATATACCAACAATCAATCGATTGATTTGATTGTTTTTAAAAAGAATGATTCTAACCGAATACTAGTAAAAAAAGAGTTATTTGGGTTTTACTTAATGAGACACTGCAGTATGAAGAAAGATCAATTGTATATAGACGATATGTATTAATCAAGGAACCATTTCCCTAAACATTCATTAGTCGAAGCGGTGCTAGTGGGAACGTGGACATCTTAATTTTACGTTAAGAAGAAATTAACAGGTCAGATAAACCATTCCCCTGAAAGAATGAATAATTTCGTTTCTTGGAGATAAACCGTGAGATCTAGTAATGATAAGTCGTTTATTTTGGTTTGTTTCTGCAATCTGATATTATTGGGTGAAACATCGATGATTTTTTATTATCCATTTAAACGTTTATTCTTTGTTCAATAAATTAAATAAGAAAGTAGTGGTAATCAGTGAGTAAAACAACTTATTCAGATGGAAGAGATTCACAGACAGAAAGTTTTTTCGAACCCAAGAAAAAGCTGCGATATACGAAATGGTGGAAGAATATTTCCAAAAAAATAAATAAGAAAAAGAGTTTTGCTTCGAGGCAGGAAATACTTTATTATATGTTATTATGCCATCATTATTTTTTTTCTTTATTCTCAATTCTTGTTTGTACCCGTAAGTGTTGATGGCGATTCAATGTATCCCACAACTTCCGAACAATGACCGTCTAATTTTAAAATTAAAGTCGAAAAGACAAAATCGAATTCGATAATCATTGTTTTTCCAGCACCTGACAATCCTGATGAGCCAAACTATTTTCAAAGATGAAGGCAAATACATTAAGAAGAGTTTATTGGTGTGCCTGGGTTGGGGATGAAATTAAATGGTGGGTTGATGAACATATATGTAATGGTGAAGTGGGTTAAAAGAACCTTACTGAATGCGTTAAAACTAAATTGGTTCCCAGGAGAAACGTTTAAACCGATGATTTTTAGCTTTTAGCAATCGGCAGGCATAGAAAAAGTTCCAGATGATTCCTATTTTGTTTAATGGGGGATAATAAGGACTTAATTCCGTTAGATAGTCGAATTAATTTGGGGTTTAATCGGATGAAACGACTGTTTCAGGAACAATAGATGTTCGTATTTGGCCTTTGAATAGTTTTGGTATGCTAAATAAATTAAAAAAAGAGACCACCACCAAAAAAAGGAAGAGGCCTTTTTCGCCCGCTTCAACTTTTTTTTGAATGGTGAAAGAGAAAAGATATGACACAATTCAATGGTTCCCAGGACAAAATGGCTAAAGCGAAGGCAAGTTACAGAGAAACTTACATTAGTCGATGTTGTATTTGAGCTAGTAGATGCAAGAATCCATTGTCTAGTCCGTAACCCGATATTAGATGAATTAATTGGATGAGAAACCCGTATAGTTATTTTTACAACAAAAGGCGACTAGCTGATAGTGTCTTAGTTCAAAAATGGGTTTGCCTTAATTTTTAATAATCAAGGTATTTCAGCTGTTTCCTATTGTAAAGCACAAGAAGGCATGGGGATGAAAAAATTATGAGCGAAGCGAAGAAGATTATTAAAACCTAAATTTGATCGTATGGCAGCACAAGGACGCAAACCTCGTCCATTTAGAGCCTGAGTAATTGGCTATTACCCAATGTAGGTAAATCTCCCTTATTAATCGATTCATAAAAAAAAATGTAGCTCAACGGGTAACAACCTGGGGTAACTAAAAGCCCAACAGTGGCTCAAATTAAATAAAGAACTTGAATTTGTTTAGATACACCAGGAAATTTTAATGGCCGAATTTCGAAAGATCTGAAGTAGGTAAGGAAACCTTGCTCTAACAGGACAAATCAAAGACACCATTTTTACAAATTAGATGATATTGCTTTATATGGCTTTCAGAAGATAATGAAAGAAAAATATCCAGCAAACCTTGCTGCACGTTAAATCAATTAATCTGACAGAAGATGGCCATTAGAATCGCCAGAGTTATTGATGTTATAACTGAAAAAAGAGGATTCATCGATGTTACAGTTCGAGCAGCAGAAAATGATTTGTTTTATGAAATACGTAGTGGGAAAAGTTGGTCGCTATACTTTAGATGATATTCCGAAAATCTTCCTAAACGAAACGAAAAAAAACTAAATGGAAAAACCATTATCTGTTGCTGCAATTAATAAAGCTCTACTAAGCGAGATGATTATCCACTAAGAATAGAAACGCATTTCCTATTTTTTCAGTGCCAAAGAAAAGGTGTTGTACGCAGCTTTTAAAAAACTTGGGAAACGATTAGAAAAGCAGCAATTAAAAGAAAAAATTCAAAAAAATGCTGCAAAACGAAACAAGCAATTGGGGTAGAGGATTAATTTTTATTGCTGGAATTGATGAAGTTGGTCGTGGCCTTTGGTGGTCCAGTAGTAGCAGCAGCTGTCATTTTGCCAAAAGATTTTCAAATCCTAGGAAATCAATGATTCAAAAGCAGTTTATCAAGTGAAAAAAAGAGAAAAATTTTTTCATAAGAAATACAACAGAACATGCTTTAGGAATAGGAATACAGGCATAAAGGATCCAAAGTATCATTGATGATATTAATATATACCAAGCAAACGAAAGTTAGCTATGTTGGAAGCTGTTTTCAAACAACTGCCACAGCTCCGGGATAAATCTTGATTTGATGCTATGAAAATTGCCAACAACTATTCCTCAAGACAAAGTCTAATAAAAGGCGATAGCAAAGCCTATCTTATTGCTGCAGCCAGTATTGTTGCAAAAAGTTGGCACTTCGTGGACCGTATGGATGAGGCGAATATGATCTTTTTGTATCCTGGCTATGGATTTGCTCAAAATGCCGGATTGGAACGAAAACTCATTTAGAAGAAGGTTTAGCAAAATTGGGTGTTTGTCCAATACATCGCACTCTTTTTGCACCTGTTAGAAATACAGTAAACAAAAAAAGATTTTGAACAATGACAACAATACTATCCAATTACAATCACGGATAGTATTTTTTTTGTAGTAAGATAAAATAATGAAATGGAAGTATAGCATTGCGGATATTTACTAGAGGGATGCACCATAAAACAGAAACCCCAAAGGAGAAAGCAATGGATAAACAGCTTCTGGACAAAAAATATTTCATTTAGGCACCATTGTCAAGGAATAAGGCCCAATAGTCAGGTTAAATGTCTCAAGCGCTACTAGATTAATAGTCCGATTACAGCTAAACCAATTAGCATATGCGCTCATTTACCAACTAAAAATAAAGATGCTTTTTTAGAAAGCTATGCCCCGTATTGAACCAGAAAGACTAAAGATAAAGTATAAACTACAAGGAATTTCAATGGATTACATTATTGGATAAGAAGCTATCCTGGAATATTTAAAAAACATTTATAATCCGCCAGCTAATTTAATTTTTAATAGAGGAAATTTTAAAACTATTAGAAAAAAATTTGTTAGCTATTGTAGGTTCAAGAACAAATACGGCCTTATGGAACTCTAATATTGGACAAATTATTACCTGAAATTGATTGGAAAAGGAACTCGTTAACGTCAAAGTGGATTAGCAAAAGGAATTGATTGCGCTGTTCATACAAAAAACAATGTTGCTAGTGGAAAGACTATCGCCGTATTGGAACGGGTTTTGACTACTCCTACCCTTATGAAACATAAAAAAAACTAACAAGAAAGGATATTCGGGATCACCATTTTGGTTATCTCAAGAATTATTCCATTAGGAGTAAAAACCATTGCCTTATCATTTTCCCAATGCGAAATAGAATCATTGCTGGCCTAATCTTTTAGGTAACACTTAGTTTGTAAGAAGCAAAAGAGCAAGTGGTAGTTTTAATTACAGCTAATTTAGCTTTGGCAAGAAAGGGCGAGAAGTGTTTGCTGATCCTGGATCAATTACGAGCCTTTTATTCAGGCAATGGAACAAACAATTTAATTATGCAAGGAGCAAAATGTGTTCTGTCTGCTACTCATATTTAGAAGAGTTTTTTATTTTTTTGATAAAGATAGCCATTAAATGACGCCTAATTATTTATATAAAAACACTCTCTTTTCTTCTAATATTATAGATAAAAATATTAGTAAAAAAAGACCTTTTTTCAATTTTTTTTTAATTACTATAGTTGACAAATGGGTATGAGATTGGCATAAGAGATTAACGATTTCTCTTTGATTTAAAAATGATCAAAGTAGAAATATGAGCCTCACTTGAAGAGCAATTTCATTGGCCTATAAATACTCGTAATTGGTTTGAATCACCAGCTAAAGCAAAAACAATTGACAAAATATTTAGGTAAGAATTACAAAGTGGTTGCTAGTTTTAGGTCATATACGTGACTTACCGAAAGCCCGCATGGCAATTGATGTAGAAAACAATTATCCCCGAATACATTTCGATTCGAAGGCAAAGGTCCTTTAATTAAGAATTAAAAAAATTCGCGAGAAAGCTGAAAAAGTTTATCTCCAAGCTGACCCGGATAGAGAAGGGGAAGCAAATAGCATGGCATGCTTTAAGCGCATTTGTTTTTTAGGATTAGATATAAACGAATAAGAATAGGGTAGCGTTTAATGAAATTTACCAAAGAGGCTGTTTAAAGGGCTTTTAAAGAGCCTCGTTCGATAGGATATGGCAATTAGTGGATTCCTCAAACAAAGCCTCGCAGAATACTTGATCGTCCAGTAGGGTACACGCTTAGTCCTATTCCTTTGGAAAAAAGTAAAAAAGGGATAAGTGCGGACGTGTTCCAATCCATCAACACTCAAACTAATTTTGGTGAACGAGAAAAAAACAAATTGTGACTTTAAACCTGAAGAATATGGAGATTGAAGGAAAACTTTAAAAAAGGCAACTAAAAAAATTTAAAAGCACATTTTTCACGGTTTAAATATAAAAAAAATGGACTTAAAAATGCAGCAAGATGTTAAAAAAGTTATTTCAAGCAATTAAAGGCGATGAGTATGAAGGTAACAAAAGTAACCAAAAAAGAACGCAAAAGAAATCCCGCATTGCCGTTCAAAAACAAGTAGTATGCAAACAAGAAAGCTGCTAGGAAATTTAAATTTTAGAACACAAAAAACAATGATGATTGCTCAACAGCTTTATGAAGGGATTTTTTTAGGGCGTGGTGGAGCGGTAGGCTTAATCAACTTACCATGAGAACAGACCTCAACAAGAATAGCAAGATTCTGCTAAAAATGAAGTCGTCGAAATACATCAACGAAAGAAATTTGGTCCAGAATTCTCTGCTTTTCCAAAACCCAACGTGTAAAGGTAAAAAGGCAGCTAGTTGCACAAGAATTGCCGGCATGAAGCTATTCGTTCCCATCCAGCGCGATGCGAACACCAAAAGAATATTGAAAAGTATTTAACAAAGATCAAATACAAACTATATAACGCTCAAAATCTGGTCAAGACTAGTCGCTAGTCCAAATGAACCAGACCAACCTACCTATATAGCTATAGACCATGCGTATTTGATACAGGTAAAAGTTGATATTACCCCAAGATACCGTTTTTGTTTTAGAGCATAATGGCTCAACGTTAAAAATTTTCCAGGAATACCAAAAAGGTATATATTGAAGGTAACTGATGGATGGTAAGGAAGAAAAGGGCCCATATTTTACCAAGAACTTACAAAAGGAAATTTAGTGACTCGCTTGTTGGATAGATTGGAATCAAATCAACATTTTTACTCAACCTCCTGCACGTTTTTTCCTGAAGCTACGAACTTTAATCAAGACAATTAGAAGAAAACGGCGTTGGACGCCCATCAACATATGCTCCTACACTTTAACACTATTCAAAAGAGGTATTATGTTAAGATCCAAAAGTAAACGCTTTGAGCCGACTGAATTGGGGTTAATTGTCAATAATTTAGTGGTAGAAAAACTTCACAAATTGTTTGATATTCATTTTAACTGTTTGAAATGGAAGAGGATTTAGATTGCGGTTGAAGAAGGAAAAGAAGAATGGACAATGTTATTGACGTTTTTTACAAACCCTTTTATTAAAGAAGTAGAGAATGCCTGAAGAAAAATATTGAGAAAATTCAAATCAAAGATGAACCGGCTGGAATTTGATTGTGAGTTATTGGACACCTCAATGGTCATACACTGGGACGATATGGAAAATTTTATGCTTGTAGTAATTTTTCCAGAATGCACAAAATAAAAAGCGATTGTTAAAAGAGATTGGGGTTTGTAACTTGGCCCATTTATGTAATAGAAGGACAAGTAATTGAAGAAATTAAGAAAAATCGTTTATTTTACGGATCGCGGATCGTTATCCTGCTTGTTGAGTCTCGTAATCATGGGAAAACCAATTGGCAGAAATTGTCCAAACTGTGATCATTATTTAACTGAAAGAAAAACTAAAGAAAAACACAAGTTGTCTGCAGTCATGTGGTGATTACAAAGAAGAAACTCAAAAATAAAGGTCGATAACTGACCGATAACTAAATGATACTAAATTGTTTAAAATTCAGTAAATTTGAAATGCAATCAAGTTTAACAATTGTAATCCTTTTACTTCTATGAATAAGTAATTATGTCATATGAGTGGAAGGGGTTTTTTTTTGAGCAATCCATGAATTAAAAAAAAGAATATTTTTTATTGTAATTTAATACTGAAACGTCATTTTCCTGACTCACTAAAAAAAGCTTATGAGGAAGATATTAATGCTTTTTCGGATTTTTTGTCGGGCCCACTGGTGAAACCGCGTATGAAAAATCAGTCAGCCTACAGGATGTTCGTAAATTTTTTTTAGGAGAATTAAGTGAACGTCAGTTTAAGTCGAAATAACGATTTCCCTAGAAAAAATATCTAAGTCCTTAGAGCTTTTTATTCAATTTTCTTTTAAATAAATCATGTGGTAACTGAAAATCCTTTTTCTTATATTCATCTAAAAAAGAAAACGCTTCGGTTTACCTCGTTTTTTTATGAAAAAGAAATAGATGCTTTATTTAAAGCTGTTAACAGGCGAAAAGACATTAGATTTTCGAACGAAGCTCTTTTGGAAGTTCTTTATGGAACTGGAATCCCGTCTCAGTGAATGCAAAACATACAAATGAAAAGATATTGATTTGATTTAAGCGTTGTTTTTAATTAATGGAAAAGGAAACAAAAGACGCTACGTTCCATTCGGTCATTATGCAGCAGCTGCGATTCAAGACTTCTTGAAAAAAGGTCGAGCGTGTTGATGAAGAAATACCAAAAAGAACATTCCTATGCTTTTTGTAAATCAATATGGTGTACCGAATATCAACTTCTGGAATTGAATAAACGTTCTAAATCAAAATTCATTAAAAAAAGCAGCTTTAACTTCTAAAATACATCCCCACATGGTTAAGACATACTTTTTGCAACACACTTATTAAACAACGGAGCAGATATGAGAACAGTCCAAAGAATTATTAAGGAACATGCTAGTCATCTTCAACGCAAATATTATGCCCATGTTACAAAAGAGCATTTACAAAACATTACCGTAGTTTCATCCAAGGGCTTAAAAGCATACAAGGAGAAACAAATGGGTATATAAATGGAGGAAAAAATGATGACAAACATTTCATGCAAACACAAATATTTGGCAATACAACACAATGGTACTTGTGCGATGTCTGGAGGACGGTCAGTTACGATGGTGAACGTGGTCATAATGAAAGGGACCGGCTTCGTAAAGTTTTTCGTCGATTTAATAACAACCAAAGTATTAGTCGGTTTTGCCGGTAGTGTAGCTGGACGCTTTTTACTTTATAAGAGGAATGATTCGAAGGAAATTAAATGAAATACAAAGGAAACTTGACTCGTGCAGCAGTTGAATTAGGCAAAAGAATGGCGTTCAGATTACAGAGCAACTTCAAATTAGAAGCTTTACTTATTGTTATGAACAAAGATGAAATGCTAATGGTCTTCGGATCAGGAGAAGTTGATTCAACAGATGAGACGGCATTTTAGCTATCCGATCTGGTGGGAATTTTGCGCTTGCTGCCAGGAAGAGCGTTAAAAAATATGGTAAGGATTTAACTGCAGTAGAAGATTGCAGAAGAAGGTTAAATGTTTGCCAGCAGATATTTGTGTTTAATACGAACCACAATATTAATTGTTGAAGAATTAAAGGACGTGAATAAAATTGATAAATACTTAGAAAATATGACACCAAGAGAAATTGGTTAGCGAATTGATAAGTCATCATTGGTCAAAAAGAAGCAAAAAAAATCTGTTTGCCGTAGCTTTGCGTAATAGATATAGACGTCTGCAATAGATGAGGCCAATGGCAAAAGAAATAACGCCTAAAAACGTTGTTAATGATTGGGGACCAACAGGGGTTTGGGAAAACTGAAATTGCCGCCGCTTTGGCATCGATTGTTAAAGCACTACATTTATTAAAGTAGAAGCTACTAAAATTCACAGAGGTTGGTTTATATCGGACGAGATGTTGAATCATGGTTTCGCGAACTTAGTGGACAGAGCATAGTGATTTGTAGAAAAAGCACATATACTCAAGAGTGTATATCAATGCTTGAAAAAATGCGGTTAATCGTTTTAGTAAAATTTTAGTTCCAAGGTATTAAAAAAGAAAAAAAGCAATCCAATTGCCAAATCCATTTGAGTCTATGTTTCAAAACATGAACTTAGCCAGGAAAACCTGTTTGAAGAGGAAGAGGAAGTTAACGAAACCATTAACAACTTAATCGTGAAAACGATAAAAAACAAATTCGTAGTGGACAGTTGGATAATAGAGAAGTAACCATCGAAATAGAAGAGCACAAAAAAGGAACAAGCTCTCCTATGAATGTGGTTTGGGAACAAATGGGAATTGATTTGACATGAAACATTGGGTGCTTTGCCGTCCAAAGAATAAAGTTCCAAGCGATCGTTACTGTAAAAGAAGCTTTTAGAGATTTTGAATTTCAAGAAGAAATCAGAAAAATTAGTGAATCAAGAAGATGTTTATTCTCAAGCTATAACACTTAAGCGCAGATTCTGGAATTATTTTTATTGATGAGTTTTAGATAAAATCACGTCTAAAAGTAGTCAATCTGCGAAGTATCAGAGAAGGGCGTTCAATAGAGATAATTTACCAATTGTTGAAAGGGTCACAAGTGTTCAACTAAATTGGCAACAATTACAAACCGATCATGTTTTATTTATTGCTTCTGGTGCTTCCATTGTCAAAACCAGTGACATTAATTCCTGATTACAAGGACGTTTTCCAATCCGAGTAGATAGATGACTTAACAAAAGAAGATTTTGTTAAATTTTGGACAGAACCCAATACCTGCTTTAGCTTAAACAATATATTGCAATGATTGCTAACTGAAAATATTGGATGTAATTTTTACTTTTGAAGCGATAGAAAGATTAAGCCCGATATTGGCTTAATCGTGTAAACCATGAAACAGAGAACATTGGCGCTCGACGTTTACACACAATTTTAGAAAAAACTATAGAAGATTTACTGTTTGAAGCTCCTGATATTGCAAATGGGCGAAATTAACCTATTACAAAAAACTATGTAGAATTTTTTGGGAAAAAAAAAAATTGCCCATAATTGTTGAAGACAAAGACTTAAGTAAGATATATATTATAATAGTTTACGTGGAGGAATAACACATGAGTGGATTGCTTCAAAAGATGCGTAATGATTAATAATAATGCTCCAAAAAAAAAAGGTGGCGGTAGTAAATAACTGAGATAGCTAAAGAGGTCGTTTGCTTTTTAATGATAATGGCAAGTATTTTAGCCGACATTTTAAATGTAAATGCCCTTAATTTATCGATGAAATCAGGCACGCTCTATTAGGTTTTTAGGCGAAAAGCATAAAATTAATAATGAAGGCGTGTTAAAAAGAAATTGCTAAAAGCTGAAAAAATTCCCTTTGGCTATTCATAACAGTATGCTCGAGATCACTGAGACACGTGCAAATATTGGGATAGAGAGTGGATTATACAATCTTCAAATTGAAACACGAGAATATGTTTACAAATGGCCAACGACGGTCATCCCAATCTACGCAGCAGGTGAAAGATTGGGGACTTTAATCTTAGCGCGCCCTTTTTTTCCAATTTGATGAATAACGAACTTAATTTTAGGAGAACATGCTTCTACGGTAGTTTGGTATTGAAATCTTATAATAAAAAATCTACTCAAAATACGAAGTGAAGCTAGACATAGCTGCAAATGGTTCAAATCGCTCTTAAGACATTGTCCCTATAGTGAAATGAAAAGCTGTAAAAGCTATTTTGAAGAAACTGGATGGCACAGAAAGGTCGTTTAACTACGTCCACCATCGCTGAACATAAAATTGGTATTAACACGTTCAGATTATTGTAAACTGCCTTGAGAAAAATTGGAGTCCTGGTGGTATTATCGAGTCTAAATCCCTCGGATGAAAGGAAACTTATATTCGTATCCCAACAAAAAATTTATAAGTGCTTTTAGAAAAAGAAACGTTTTATTAAACACTTTAAGAATGAAAAGCGGAGTTGGTAACTGTGATTAATTAGAAAACCACTATATAACTGTTACAATTTTATGAAAAAGGGTGCAAGAACAAACGAGTTTGAAAATTAAAACAAACCGGTGTTGAATATAATATGGCAAGAGAGGCCATCTGTTTGGGGGAGGCATGCTCCTGTTTTATATTTCTTTTGTTGGAGTTTTAAAAGACAATCAGTTATCAATACGAGATAAAACGTACAGTATGACCACAAACATGGGTTTTGGCTAGAGATCGAGTGTTTCGACGTTACAAAACAAAAGTGAAACAGAAAGTAACGCTTCTCTTTTTTCCCCAGATAAAGAGTCCTAAAGACGTTTACCCTTTTGATTTCCGCTTGAGTTATTACCTATGCAGTTAAACGACAATCGGTTACGTAAGTTATCAGTGAAAATGTTATCTAGAATAACCTATGATTTTTTCAATCGGCGACATCCTGGTTTTAATGTGGCCCTAACCTGAGGATACCACTCGAGGACTATTACTTAAGTTTTTTCTCCAAAACGTTCAAGAAAACGATTATTTCCTTTAAAAGGAGCTTATATCGTTTCGAGAATCGTACTTAGGACAGACAAATACAGATATAGCTCTAAGATGGACCCTTTTTGATGATGATGATCTTATTATGAAACTAAAAATAAAAATATTTTTCTATTCCTTTCCGGATAAAAACAAAACGTGGCATTTCTTTTCGTTTTGAAGGATTCCCATACGTAGTATCTGGTCACCTGCAAGTTAAAGGAACCTCTCTTTGCATAGAGCCCTGGATTGGATAGCAAGATACAAGCTGATGCAAGTGGCCTATTAGAAGAGAAGTTAGGGATTCCAACAGCCTAAAAGCTGGCGAAAGTTGTTTTTGATTGTGATTACACAAATTACTATTCACTAAAAGTAAATAAAAGCCTGCAAGAATTATACCTGTCAGGCTTTTAATTTTCCCTGTTTTATAAATTATTGCCTGAATGATTCTTTTTGTTTTTTGTATACCGTAACTCCAAAAGGAACTTTACTTTCTGTACCAAGTCGAAATTCTTTTTAATGTTCTCCTTTATGCCGGTAAATAATAAAAAATGGCTAATATACTTGCTATGATTGTCAATATCCAGTCATTTGTTATCAGGCTAGAAGGGGCAATAATTAAGTGAACCAAGATACTTGAAAAACTAACTAACCATCCTTGAGAAATATAAAATAACTAAAAAAACGAAACACAAAAAACGAAAAAATGGTGGATTATATGCTAATAAGACACCCCGCACTAGTGGCAACTGCCTTTCCCACCTTTAAAATTGAGCGAAAAGTGGAAATGTATGCCTCGACTACTGCTCCAAGTCCAACGACCAATAGGATTTAAAATCAGAATTTAAAAAGATAAGGGAGAACTACCCGCAGCTGTTTCCTTTAACACATCGGCTAACAAGACGGTGACTCCACTTTAAAGCCTAAAACGCGAAAAGTAATTTGTCGTTCCTGAATTACACTTCAAACTCTCGATATCTTTTTTATAATACTTTTTTTACTAGCCATACTCTCAGATGGAAATTGAACCGAGGTAAATAGGCTACCATAAAATCAAATATAATTTTTTTACCATCTTAATTCACTCCTAAACTCAGCAAATTTATTTGCCAATACGCTATATTTTACCATTTATTTTATTCTAAAGGCTGTGAACTTAAAACTGAAGATGTGCTGCAAAACAGATAAAAGTAAGTTTAAAACAGGACCCTGAAAAACAGTTACATAGAATTTTTTGCTTGCTTTCAATAACGGGAACTAAGTTTAATAAGAAGGCAGAGTGTATTTTTTAAAAATAACCGAACGTACTTTTTCGTTTTTTTAAAAGAAAATTAACGATTTTAACTTTTCATCACATATAGTTTAGAGTATTATTGAATAGATAACTTAAGATCAAACGATGAATACGAAAGTGATGTACTAACTTAAATGACAAGAATAGTAGGATTAAGTTAAAGTGGTTTTTAAGTTTGACACTAAGTATCACGTAAATAAAGGATTTAAGGAGTTTTTTTGAAATGCCCAAAAAGATAAAAAACAGCAATATGACGATAACCGTCCATCCAAGTTCTAGAAAGGACTAGAAGCTGTCCGTAAAAGACCTGTTATGTATAACATTGGTTCGACTGACACAAGAGGATACACACCATTTAGTGTCGAAAAATGTGATAATTCTGTGGGGATGAAGCTTTAATCAGGCTATGGAAATGAAATTGTTTGTTACCTTGCAATAACAGACGATAAGTGTTAGTGTGACAGATAATGGTCGTGGATGCCAACCGATTGGCATTCCTTCAAGGAAATCCCTAACTGTACAGTTCATCATTCACCATTTTGCACGCTGGTGGTAAGTTTGGTCAAGAAAGGCGGATATAAAACATTTCAGGTGGTGCTTCAACGGCGTAAGGAGCAAGTGTTTGTTAATGGCACTATCCGATATGGCTGACAGTCAACATTGTTCGTGATGGTGTAGAATATCAACAAAATTTATCAATGGGTGGAAAAACCAATCTGAATGTTAACGAAATAAAAAAAGTAGTCGTCAAAAAAAATGGAACAACCGTTTCATTTCAAACCAGATACAACATTTTTTGCAACCATCAAATACTAGTACGATCTGTTATCAGAAACGATTTAAGAGAATCTGCTTTTTTATTAAAAAACTTGCGCATTGAATTGATTGATGAAAAGAAGCAATCAATCTGAAAGTTTTTCATTATGAGAAGGAATAAAAGAATTTGGTTGCTTATTTAAATGAAGACAAAGATAACACTGACTCCGATTGCTTATTTTTTCTGGAAGAAAAACAATCCAAATTGCGAAGTAGATTTCTTCCAAATATAATGGAAATGGGTACTCCGAGAATATCTTGTCTTTCGTAATAATGTCCCCAGGACTATAAAGAACGTGCGGAACACATGAATATAGTATGAAGACAGCTTTGACGAAAACTTTTAACGAATATGCCAGAAAAGTTAATTTATTAAAAGAAAAGGGAAAAAAATCTTGAAGGAAAGTGACTCAGAGAGGACTTTTCTGCAATTATTTCTGTACGACATAACCTGAAGATATGTTGCAAATTTGAGGACAAACTAAAGTAAGCTTGGATCAGCAACAAGCACGAGGAGGCTGTTCGAAGCGGTTATAAGTGGAACAGTTTAAGCTTTTTAACTTAGTAGAAAATGGCGAAAATAGCCAACAGCTTATTCGTAAAGCTCTTGCTGCCAGAGAAGCAAGAACGCTGCCAAGAAAAGCACGTGAAGGAAAGTCCGTAATGGGAAAAAACGCAAAAAATGATTCTTATTAATCCGGTAAGCTAACCCCGCTCAAAGTAAAAATGCCAAGCGATGAATTATTTTTAGTCGAGGGAGATTTCCAGACGGAGGTTCCGCTAAACAGGGAGAAGATCGTAAATTTCAAGCTAATCCTTACCTTTACGTGGAAAAGTAATCATACTGAAAAAGCAAAAGTTTAACAAGATAATTATGAAAAATTGAAGAATTAATACAAATGATTTATAACTATTGGTGCAGGTGGTGGGGTCCGGAGTTTGATATAGAGGCTTGTAATTACGATAAAAATCATCAACTTATGACCGATGCGGATACCAGTGGCGCTCCAACAGGTTCTTACTACTGACATTTTTTTCTACCGATATATGAAAACCTTTGGTTTGAGGCCGGAAAAATATATTTAGCCATGCCCTCTTTATAAGCTATCAAAAGGAAATAGGTAAAAAAAGAAAAGATTGCTTATGCCTGGACAGATGATTGAAACTTGTTGGATAACAGAAACTTTCGTGGAAACAATATATCTTCACAACGCTACAAAGGACTAGGGTGAGATGAATGCTGACACAACTATGGGAAACTACTATGGATCCAGATACAAGAACGCTTATACGTGTGAGAATCGACGATGCTGCGCAAGCAGAGCGACGCCGTATCTGTTTTAATGGCGATAAAGTGAACTCGTCGTAAATGGATGAATCTCATGTAGAATTTCTCCTTGAAGAGGGCAGCAGTAATCCTGGATAATGAAAACAACCTTATTGGAACATCGGAATTAGAAAACGAAGGAAGTGCTAATAGATGGAAAGTAGATCGGATGTTCAAGAATTGACTCTTGAAGAAGTGGATGGGAGATCGATTGGTCGAATATTCAAAGTATATTAATCCAAGAACCGTGCACTGCTGCATTCGTGATGGCTTAAAACCTGTTTTCACGTCGGAATATTAATATCAATGACTGTAGAAGGAAAACACGTCAGAAAAAGGATTTTTCGAAATCTGCCAAAACGGTGGGGAATGTGATTGGTAAATATCATCCCCTCACGGCGATAGTAGTGTGTTACGAAGCGATGGTACGGATTAAGTCAGAACTGGAAACAACGAGAAGAACTAGTTGAAATGCATGGAAATAACGAAGTAGGACGGCGATCCTCCTGCAGCCAATGCGTTACACAGAACTCGCTTTGTCTAAAATTTCTTCAGAATTATTAAAAGAATATAGACAATAGAAACGGTTGGATTTCGTCTTGAATTTTGATGATACGGAATGAGGAACGCGATGTTTTACCCGTTAGGTATCCTAAATTTACTGGTAATGGAGCAAACAGTATCTCACAGCAGGTTATGCAACCGAATTCCTTCACATAATTTAAGTGAATTATTGATGCAACGGTTATTTGGGTTGATCAGCCCTAAAGCAACAGCTGTCCCGATTTTGACCTATCTAAAAGGTCCTGATTTTCCAACACGGTTTGGTATTTTAACAAGGAGTAGATGGCATAAAAAAAGCCTATGAACGGGGCAAAGGAAAAGTGATTCTTCGGTCGAAAACACACTAGAGAGTTAGAGGCGGCACCAACAACAAATCGTTATTAGTGAAATTCCCATATGAATGTTAATAAAGCTGTGCTTTGTTCGGAAAATGGATGAAATTCGTCTGTACAAAAAAATTGAACGTAATTGCAGAAGTTCGTGATGAGTCAGAATAGCACAGGGTTTGCAATTGGTTGTAGAACTAAAAAAAGATGTTAATGCGGCAGGGCATATTGACTACTTATTAAAAGTACCGATTTACAAGTTTCGTAATAACTTTAAATAATGGGTAGCTAATTGATAAAAAGAAGAACCACAACAAGTGGGAATCGTTAGAATGATACGAAGCTTATCTTGAACATCAAATGAAGTAATTGTTCGACGAAACTCAGTTTTAATTTAGAAAAGCAGAAACTAGGGCACATATCGTTTGTCGGTCTGATTAAAGCAACTTTCTATATTAGAACGAAGTTATTAGCAGCATTCGTGCCTAGTAAAAGATAAGAAAGAATGCAAAAGATAATCTTAATCGAACAAGTTTAAGTTACCGAAGAACAAGCAGAAGCGAATGTGTCTTTTACAATTGTAATCGTTTAACCAATACGATATCACTGCTTTGGAAAGTGAAGCTGAATCATTTAGAAAGGATAATTGGCATCCTTTAAAAAAAATTCTTACTAGTTCTGTTGAAATGAACGTGTAATGGAAAAAGAACTTTCTGAATCAAAAAGAAAAAATATGCTAAGTCCCCGTCGTACAGTCATTGAAAATGAAATCGAAGAATTAAAATCCGAAACAGAAGTTTGGTCACACAAGAAAGAAGTGATGGTTTCGGTAACTAAAGAAGGTTTATATCAAGCGGAACTAGTTTGCGTTCATATGGAGCTTCAAAAACCTGAAAAATCGGTGTAGAGAAGGAGATTAACCCTATTGTTTTGTAGAACAGTTGAACACATTAATGCATTTGCTCTGTTTCAACAAACTAAAGGGAAACATTATATATCGTCCAGTCCATGAAATAGCAAGAATTCAGATGGAAAGATATTGGAGAACTCTTTCTCAAAAATATTGCGCTCGGCAAGAAAAGAGAGAATTCTGAAGTTTTCGGCTTAAAATATTGGATTCTTCAGCACCTTTACTAATTATTTTAGTAAAAGAAGGATTTTAAATAAACAATCGAATGTAGATTAGTCTTTTTGTCGCAGTTCCTTACAAAGTCATTTTATAGTGAATGAAAATTGAAACAGAAACAGATGAGTTGAAAATGTAATCTCAAGAAATCTCAAAAAGATAAAGATGTTTTCCTTATTACTCGAAGAGGATTTTTGGCTAGGTATCCTTTAGCTGAAAGTGCCGATAGTAGGAGGCAAAAAGCAGGTGGGGTTAAATCAAAATTAACCTGAAAAAAAGAAATGACTAATGTAGTTAAACGGCATGTTTTTTGGATGCAACGGCTTTCAAAAACCGAAGTATTAATCTTACCCAAAGAGGTTCCGTTAAAAAAAATGAAATATCAATGATTTTGGAATATCTAGGAAGAGCAAAACGTGGTTATTAGTACTAAGAGAATTAAAAAGTAATCCAACAGAGTAGCGTTTTTATTATGTGTAGTAAAGGTCAAGAAATATACTGTACTGACAGAAAAAGATAAAGCATCCATTTATCAAGTTCTACTACCAGATAAGTGATCGTTACTCTAATGGTTCATTTATTTTAGATGAAGTAAATGAACGGAAATCCTTTAAAGACGTTCAAAAGAATATTTTTTATGGCATTAAAAAAAGAAGTAGTTAAAAAGATGAACAGCATAAAACTGTTCATACTTTTTTCTGTTACTACAAATTGAATTAAATAAAGCATGTGTTTTAGTAAGTCGTGGGAATAGCGCTTTAAATTCAATTTTTTTTCTTTACATGTGAATTGATAATCATTCTCCGTTAGATGTAATGATTAAATAAATAACCTAATATATAAGGTTTTTTTAAAATGAAATGTTGGACGAAAAAAATGAAATTTATTTTATTTAAGGCTACTAATTAGTTTGTTTTATAATGTTCATGGTGTTTATACTGAGCAAAGAAGAAGCTGTTACAGTCAACGATAGTTAACTAACAAGGAGGCTCATTAAAAATGGAACAATGGACAAAATTTAAAAGGTAAGAGTATGGCAAAAGAAAAAATCGGAGTTTCCGTGACTTTATTCAACAAAACTTTAACAATATAAACGTACTGAATGAATTCCTTAGCAAGTCTCTAACTGAGGCAACCTCAGCCAACTTGGGAACAAGTTATGGATTTAAATACACAAAAACGCGATGCAGGCGGAGTATTAGATTGGATACCCAAAGTTGTATCAACGATTACTTCTCATGCAGCCTGGTTTATTTAAACCAAAGAATTAGACAAATCCGTAGGTTTCCAAACCTGAAAACATTCAAACGTGGATTGCAACGCATTCCGTGGTATTCGTATGAGTGAACTATCTGCTGAAGCATATGGTTTTTTGAAATTGAAATCAGAAGTTTCACATATCTTCCGTGATTACCGTAAACACCCATAATCCAAGGCCGTTTTTGATGTTTATAACGCCCGAAATTCGTGCTCCCGTCGTAGCGGGTATTATTACGGTTTTACCAATGCCAAATATGGCCGTGTCGTATCATTGTGATTACCGTCGTGTGGCATTATATGGAAATTAAAATCATTTGATGCAGATAGAAAAAAGACTTAGCTAACACTGGTACGGTTACAATGAGTGACACCGTTATCAGAGATGTGAAGAAATCAATGGAACAAATTCGTGCATTAGCAGAATTAAAGAAATTAGAAAATATTTATTGTTTGACATCTCACAACTGCCAGTAACGCAACAAGAAGCATTCCAATGGTTATCTTGGTTATTTAGGCAGCAGTGAAAGAGCAAAATGGAGGCAGCCGATGTCTTTAGGTCGTACTTCAACATTCTGGATATTTATATAGAAAGAGATTTAGCAGCTGGACCATTAACAGAAGAAACAAGCACAAGAAATTGTTGATCACTTTTGTATGAAACTTCGTTTAGTTTAAATTCTCTCGTAACACCTGAGTCAATGATCTATTTTTCTGGAGACCCAACATGGGTAACAGAGGCCATTGGTGGTATGGGTGAAAGATGGGACGTCAATTTAGTAAAACAAAAAGTAGTTACCGTTTCTTAACACACATTATCAAATCTAAGGACTTGCTCCAGAACCAACTTAAACTGTAATTATGGTTCACTCGTTTTTAACCTGAAAACTTCAAAAAGTTTTTGTGCTAAAGCATCTATAGAGGTCTATCGCAATCCAATATGAAAAATGACGATGTTTGCGTCTTGAATGGGGGCGATGACTACGGAATAGCTTGTTGTGTATCAGCAATGCGGCATCGGTAAACAAATGCAATTCTTTGGTGCTTCTTCGCGCTAACTTAGCAAACATTGTTATAATGCCTATTTAATGTGGAGTAGATGAAAAATCTAAAAGTCAAGTTGGACCTAATATCAACCATCACTTCAGAATATTTAGAGTATGGGCGATGAAGTTAATGGACAAATACGATTACGATGATGGAATTGGATTTTCTGGGTATATATTTAAAACACGTTGAATATTTATCCATCTTTATGGGCATGATAAGTATTCTTATGAAAAACTTGAAATGTCCATTACAACGCACTGAATGTAATGCGGACAATGGCTACAAGGAATTGCTTGGAATTCCTTCAGTTGTAATTGCTCTTTATCAGCAAATTAAATATGCTAAAGTTAAAAAATTAGAGATGAATTGGTTTAGTTATCGATTACGCAAATTGAAGGAGACTAATCCTAAATTCGGAAACATGATGAATCGTGCTGAGAAATTGGTATCTGTTATTGAAAACATTTATGTCAAAAGTGAAAAAAACATCCAACTTATCGCGAATCAAAACCATACGACATCTATTCTTACAATTACTCAAATGTAAGTTTATGGTAAGAAAACAGGTAAATACTCCCGATGGTCGTCGTGCAAGGTGCACCATTTGCTCCAGGAGGCAAATCCTATGCAATGGTGAGATACACATGGAGCGTTAGCAAAGTTTGAATTCAGTTGCATAAAAATTCCATCAAATAATTCGTTAGATGGAATTTCAAAATACATTTTTCTATATTCCAAAAAGCTTAGAAAAGAGAAATGAACGTTTCACAATCTAATTTTAGTAGCAATGTTTAGATGGATATGTTAAAAAAAGGTGGACACCCTTAAACGTAAATTCTTTAATCGTGAAAACATTATTAGATGCTATGGATCATCCAGAAAACTACCCACAACTTCGATTCCGTGTATCACGGTTAACGCAGTTAACTTTATTAAATTAATCGTGAACAACAAAATGGATGTTAGTAATCGTACTATGCAATGAAAGCATTAATTAATAGATTGATGATTTAGAATTTAAAGATAAAGGAGCTAACTATCATGTCTGAATTCAGCTATCGGCTATGTTCATTCAACTGAAAGTTTTGGTCAGTTGATGGTCAGGAATTCGTTTTCATTGCATTTTGCAGGTGTCGTATGAGTGTGAATTCTGCATAATCCAGATACATGAATATGGGGCGGCGGAACACCTATAACCGCAGGAATGAGTTATTGGGAGAAGCATTAGCTTACCGTGAATACTTGGGGAGAAGAAGAGGAATCACAATAAGTGGTGAGAACCTCTTTTGCCCATCTTGATTTTTTATAGACTATTATTCAAAAAAGCAAAGGCTGAGGGGTGTGGCAACACAACATTTAGATACTTGTGGCCACCATTCACTTATGAAGCGAACCTTTCTTTAGCCGTTTGAAGAATTAATGAATTTATACAGATTTAATTATTATTTGATGTGAAAACCAGATTGAGGATGAAAAGCAATAAAAAAATTAACATGATGTCAAATAAGAATATTTTAGATATGGCTCGTTATTTATCAGATATTGGGGCAAACCAGTCCTGGATTAACATGTTTTAGTTCCAAACGATCTGACTTTGCTGAAGATTTGATAAGATTAACGATTTTATCGAAATCGTTAGATATGTATAAAGGTTGAAAATTTTCCTTAATCATATAAAAAGTAGGTTATTTATAATATGAAGCATTAAAAAATACCTTTATAACTAGATGGTAATTGAACCACTACTGCGAGCGTGGTAGAAAATGCAAAACGAATTATTAAATAAGCCAGATATAAACAGTCTAATATTATTATAATTACGTTTAATTTTAAAAACTTTACAAAAAAAGAGTAACTTCTAGTTGCTCCTTTTTTTATTTTTGTTTTTATTAACACTACCACTATAAACTAATCTTTGAAAAAGAATGAGGTGGAAGAATGATAAGATAAAAATCTAATGTTTTAATTCAAAAGCATTAGATATTTCCTGCAAATTTGTGAAACAAGGAAACTATAACCAAGCTGCTACTATTTTAGGAATCCTCTCCAAACCAGCTCTAACGCAACAAATAAAAAAAATGAAAAAAAAAAGGTGGGGGCGCCTTTTATTTTATTCCAAGTGAAGAAACTGTATGCTAACCGATGTGGTCATTTAATGTTTGCAAATGGCAACAACTCTAATCAAATAACGATTTTAAACAATACGCTGATACAAATCCAGACAACAATTAAAGCTCAATAAAGGTGAGATAAAAATCGGTTTTATTATCATCGATAGAAGATAAAAATAATTTACTCATTTTAATGGCGTATATAAAGATAATCCAAATATAAAGTAACATTATATATGTTAACGCGAGATAATATTTGGAATAAGTTAGAAAACAATCAAATTGGATCTTGCAATCATGTATTATACCAGATTATAAAATAAAAAATTGGGACCCTTATATTAGTAAGAAAATAATTGATGAAGATTAATGTTTCGCCCCATAAAGCAGAATGATTAACAGGATTCTATAAAGCTTATTCCAGACATTAATCAAAAATGGGCCGTTATCCAGATCACATAATTATATTAATGATTTATTACGTGAAGAATTTAAAAAATCAATTAACGAATTGCCGTCTATTTCCGCTTATTTAACGCTCCAGAACAACTGTATCGTTTTCCAGCAAAACAACTAAAAGCTATACAGCATTAACCTCGTTCTTTGGTTGAAAGCCTCAAAAAAGAAGAAAAAGAAATAAAAGCAATCGAGCTTTGATCCTAAAATTTCATTTCAAAGCTCTCTTTTTGTTTATCGAAATGAATAAAGAACAAGTGCCACGAATTAACAAATTTTTTAACTAATTTCACTGCATTTTTTAAAAGAAGAAACTTATTAAGTAGACAAAACATAATTTAGTGAAATAAATGAGATATAATTAAGATAATAAGGAGAGTTTTAATCATGAATAAAGTTTTAATTTCGGTCATAAAAATCCAGATACAGATGCTATTGCATCTGCCATTTCCATTTGCTATTTACAAAAAAATGAATTAGGAGTAGAA
>Ga0163217_1088173_pt1 | contig 22347 bp, 16 predicted proteins | sample SynspAceP_FD_185933 | JGI IMG/M metagenome (GOLD analysis project Ga0163217, IMG submission 185933) | Saline lake microbial communities from Ace Lake in Antarctica - Synechococcus sp. Ace-P (PacBio error correction) | ecosystem: Environmental > Aquatic > Non-marine Saline and Alkaline > Saline ...
AAAAAGAAAAAAGAGAGAGAAGATAAACGAAAGAAGATGCTGTAGTGTCCAGAGCCCCCCCCTGTTTGTTTAATTTGAACCCCTAATTATGCACCCAAAAAAAAAAAAAACACCAAGAAACACCCCAAAAAAATGGGTTTGGGGAACCGTTGAGAAAATTGGTTTGGTGTTTTTGTTGTTTCGTTTTTTTTTTTTATGTAAAACAAGGCCGGTTAGTATGGAGGGGAGGCTTCCCGATCTTCCGTTAAAAGCTCCTCAAAAAAAGGCCATTAGATCTGGCCAATCTGGTTTTTTTCCCATCCCTAAATGGATTTTTTTCTCTCTTCACAGACTTTCCAAGATTACTGGTTTGTTTAGTGGGGAGGTGAGGGGGTGTGCTGTTTTATAGTTCTGGGAAAGCCAGGATGCATTTTATATTTCTCAAAACCTATTTTTAAAATGGTAAGTGGCTTGTGGTTCAAACATTAGACTAAAAAACGTACACCAATGCGCTCATGTCGAAATTTAAAATGAGAAGAAAAGAAAATTGTAACCGCAAAAAACAAAGCGCTCACTTATTCTTCACAACGATGAAAATAAACCGTGAGCATAGGAAAATGTGGCGTCAGCCGACGTGTTTTCCTTGATCACAATTCAAACGGCGCAGCGAAAACAACTCTGAGCCCATGTTGTTTATTTTTCTCGATCTTATCAAGCTGCTAGTCTCTTTTTTAATGGCATCTCGCCTTAAGTAAAAGACTCGATCAGACGGCGCTCGCCTAATTTTTATGTAGGTTCTCCGATTTTACGGCGGCCAGCGCCTTACCCCCGCTCCTATCGGTGCATATACCTCGCGTCGGGGCCATCGCATGCTTTTTTTTTTGACGCCGTTGTATGAATTTTATTACCGATGTTAAATTGAAACTCTGCAGGGCAGATGAAAATAGAAAATACTATTACCAGTTTTTGCCCTTGATTATATTGGTTTTGTGCAGGCTAGCTTAATATGAATGGAAGACTCGCCAAACGGCCTCGAACATTCTGTATTGGGGAGGGGGAATGCCAAACGGGAGTGATTCGATAGAGCTTTGTGGCGCTTATAGACTATTTTACGAAGCTCGACATCAATATGCCATTAGGTATTCTTCCCTGCATACGAATTTTGAAGCCGATTTGCAAAGCAACAATTCGCAGATGTGGATGGATCAACACTGGTGGATCTCGGTTTCAGGGGCGTCTTAGAGGGTCTTAAAATAAACTTGTCGTGATGAGATGCTTGGTAGACGATACAGGTTGGAAAAACTAATTTTCAAGTTCTTACGCGAAAAAGTCTCATTTTTTGGCGCAAAAAATGACAAGAAAAAAAGCTCACCGAGTAACCGAGTGAATCGGTGCAAACTTGACGACATCACTCTTGTCGCACTGAGGAAATTAACGCCTGCGAAAGGCAATAAGAGCCGCAGGCCCCCTGTCTATAATATTAAGAAGACGTTTTAGCAGCCTTTTTCCTTACTTCTTATTCTTGCTTTGTGCTTTAAAATGCTGAGGTTTTGGAAAAAGGTCTCCTGGCAGCCCTTTTGTTGTCAGGCCGTTCAGTTAACGGCATATACTAAATTAATTTAGGTCGTTAAGACGCTCGGGATCTGTGCAATACAAGAATTAGTCAAATTTTTTCACTGGCCTCTAATCTCAATCACTTCCTTCGGTCATTCAGAATAAATCATGTTAAGCAGACGCATATAGGTAGCGAACAGAGCCTCGGCACGACTTCTTCCCTTTTTGCTCAGACTCAAAAACGGCAAGCTTTTTCAGTCATAAATAGCGCCCTCCATAAAACGGAGGACCCAATTCTTGTAATTCGCACAACTCTTCGGGATTGCCCCATTTCTAGAGGCTCTCAAGGGATCATAGATAGCTCATCTCATCAGACTCCAGCTCATTTTTATTGAAATATCAATAAGAAGAGAGCGTGATAAGTACTGAAGTATTTGCTTTTCTTGTATTTTTCAAATATATATCTCACGGAGATTTGTCGGGTGTGTCTTCAAGATTAAAGGGCAGCCACTTCTTCCTCAGCTGTGGTAACAGGACAAATGAGACAAATGCCGTTAAGAAGCCATGTGTCATATACAAAGTTTTGCATTTCCTCCATCTGAACTTGATCCGACTTCCAAAAAACCTTTCTAAACGTTTTCTAATTCAAGATCATCAAGAAGGTTGGTTGTGCTATTGTAAATAGATGTCCGCTAAGTACGAGATTAAGTAGGCCGGAGTGTCTAGAAAAGAAAGGATGAAAAATCGAATGCAGAAAAGTGCGTGGTTACAGGATTAAATTCCAAATAGACTTAAAGACACACCGTCACACTTCCCGTTTTAGGCCACTCCGATATCCGTCCCAACTGCAAGAAGAAGCAAATAGACGCATTTAATGGCTTCTGGTCGAGACGTTTTACTCGCGGCGCCCAACAGGCGGGCGGAAAAATCTTGGTTTACCAAAGCGGCTTGGACTCCATTAGAAATGGTGTCTGCGGTCATTGTCAGCCCTTGTTATCACTTATGTACTCCATCAAGTGGAATGAATTGAAATAAGAAGTTGTGCATTAGGGGCACAGTTTCTTAATTCCACATTAAACCCTGGCGAACAAGATGATCTGTTTTGGGCGTTTACTGACAATAAACACAACTTTGGTTTCACCCTGCTATGCCTTCTCCAGAAAACTGGTCAACCTTCCGTGATCGTAGATTCTCATGTTTTGAACATTGTCTGTTGCCATTGAATGAAGCTCACTGTATTTCTCATTGGGGTAATTCTTTCAGGACGTGCAGCTAACAGTCAATTACGGTCAGCCATCAAAGCACTTTTTTTTCCCTGATGTCCCTAATCATCAGCGCTTACACGGGAACAGTCGATAAAGAGAGCACCATAGACTTAACATACGATTCAACGAGTCGTTGCAACTTCATGACTGCCCTCGCTCTCATGAAACAGCTTCGACCGTGCTCCAACATTAATATTCAAATTTGCCACCAAAAGAAAAGCCAAGCAACAAATATTGTATTTCCTGCACCATGGAAAGTACCGGGCCCAAACTGAATTATTTGAGTTCGCGCTCTAGACAAGAGAAACAGAAGAAATTGCTAATTGGTTGAAAGCCATTTAGGACTTGCCTATTTGAGCTACCACGCAGTCAATGAAGAGGAAGACAAAAACAAAGAAACCATAAAACTCTTTGCTGAGCATATGGCACCATCAACATGAGTCGCAAACACACGGTGCGTGAGGCGGAATGGGCATGATAATCGCCCATTGTGCCGGTTGTAGTGCATTTGGATTTGCCTAATAGCCCAGAAACAGTATTTTCAAGGAAGTAAGGTTTCGGTCTGGTCTGCGATGGAAAACCCAAGCGGAAATCATATTTTGCTATTATGGCCTTCCAAGATATTACAAGCTCAGCAGCTTGCCGCTTTACAAGCCTTTTGGCAGCAGAGAAAGAATTTCAACACTTAGGCAACTTAATTTCAACATCTTAGAAGGGCGGCGTTTGTTAGGCGACAAAAATTTTACTGCCCTCACTTTGATGAAAACCATTTCCCCGCCTTGCCCTCACATGCGATCAGCTGCCTTTCTGGTCTCACAAATCCAGAGCCAAAGATGACAACAACGGCGAGGGCCAAAAGTTTTAGTCACTAATATTATCAAACAAAGGTCTTACAGCCATTTGCCGATTTAACTGTCATCCAAATTTTTACTGAAAGAGAACCAGAGCCGTAAGGTGCCATCCAGAGCGGAGGTTTACTGCCCATTATTTGCAAGGGGCAAAGAGCTAAACGCAAGTGCAATGGAAAGTCTGTGTGCGTCATTTAACTCGCCTATGAATTACATCAAAAATTGCATGTCTAGGACTGTTGCACAGCTAAATTAAACTGAAAAATCACGATAGTGTAAGCTGCAAGGTAAAACGCAAATTATTATTCCAAGCGACACTATTACCAGCACTTCAGGAAGACCAACTGGCGTTAGACAAGGTTAAGTGGCACAAAGATTTTGGCTATGGAAAGAGCGAAATAGCGGAAAAATAAACTTGAGCGACACTCACTTAAGGTTAAATCTATTGTATTACAAATAAACCCCAACTCTATTTGTCTTCATTTAAAGTCGCCTTACTGGCTGTCAAAGAAAGTGTGGCTTGAAATTATCCGAAAGCGTTGGATGAAAATCATTCACCGAAATCGAAAATCCAAAAGAGGGTACAGATAACATCATAGCCTATGACGTCTAAAAAATATAAGGCGGACAGATGAAATGATGCATTAAACATCATTATTGAAAAGGCAAAATGTATGTTCTCAATCACGGCTAAACAAACGTTTTTTTTGGTCATGCGCGAATTATCTCCCCGCAACGTGTCAACCTAAATCCAAGAGGGAAGGCACAAGCAGGTACAAGAGCACTTACAAAGATGAAACTGCGCTTTTAATCATTTCATGTATCAACAAAATCCAGAACGATGTTTGTCCAGAGCCCAGTAAGTTTCCCCATGAGGGTGGCCATATCATTGTTTATCAAATTAGGTGATGACCAGTGAGACTCAACGTAGAAACGAGTGGCAAGCGGTTATGCAGGAAGGTATGGTAGAGGCCAATAGGGACTCATTTCCTTTGTGTACCTCCTTCAAAAAGCAATCTTAAGAGTATCATTGTTCCTTGTCAAAAACACCACTTTAGCAAACGCCGCCATACTAGAGCTCGACATGGCGTTGAAATACGTTATGCAGAGGAACGCACGATTCAACAATTTACATATTTGTAGATCTATAATAAGTAACTGCTGTACATAAAGCAGAAGGAAATTCGCATTTTTTATTACTCAGCTTTTGTCGATAATATCCTCCATTTTAATATGCCGATCCACCCTTCATTTAATAGTAATATAAACAACGTTATTCTGTGGTTTAAAGCGTATATATGATTGGGAGTGATCTAATAAACCCAGAGAAGAACGAGCCTGTAATAGAGCGCCAAAAACGCCTGCGGTAGGATTGAAAACAGGGTCAAGGCGAATTGCTGGACTCTCAACACTGCATTTGGCACAGCTAAAGGTGACAAAAGTGATGGTGTGGTCTATCCGGTGGCAAAGACTCTTACACTATGCTTGAGATTTTACGAAAATCTACAAGCTAGCGCACTCCGATTAAATTCTCAGTATCGTTGCGGTCATCTAGATCATAAAAGCCCAACACCGGTTTCTCCTGAAGGATGAGTTTTACAGCTTAATGGAAGAGGTAAGGAGTAGTACTATTCATATTCAAGAACGTGCACATACAGCCATTGTGAAAGAGAAATTATACGAAGGTAAACCACTTGGGCGGTTTTATGTTCTTCTGTTTGCGTCGTGGTCCTTGTCAGTGCGGTTTCGCGGAAGAAATTGGGGAGCGCAAAATAGCATCTTGGTCATCAAGAGATGACATTCTTGTATGACGTTATTCTTAAATATGTTTTTTTGGTGGAAATAATGAAATTATCTATGCGCCAAAAACTGCCTAAGCGATGATGGACACATATCGTTATTCGTCCATTGGCGTTACTGCATAAGGAAAAAGAAACATGTTGAGACAGTGTTTCCCGTTATGAAGGAGTATCACCATTATCCTTGTAATCTTTGCGGTTGGTTCACAGAAAACCTACAGCACAAAGTATATTTGTATAAAGACAAATGCTGCAAAAATGGAAAAAAGAGTTTCCGGGACGAACAGAAACATGTTTTTACCAGCTATGACAAATGTCGTGTGTGCAGTCACACACTTAGTCCGGAACAAGTGAATTATTGTGATTTTTGAGAGGTTAAGCACGGCTCGCCCAGCGGCCTTTGACCCGATTAAATTTATTTCATTATAGAATATAGAGAATGAACCTCACACATAAAACACTATTGTTAACAACGCCGTATTCCTAGGGTCATCTCTCCGTAAACGCTTCAACTGCTTCTGTAGGTTAATCGAATGACACACTGTAAAAGGTGACATTAATCTAAAATATGGGAAACTTTTGTAATCGATGCACAGGAATGAGCTATGATAAAGAAAACAGGCCTTTATCTACAGCAACACAATCGGAATATGAATGTAGAAGATCCGAAGGTGCAGGTGGGAGGCCTTTTTAGAAGTAGGTATTTGGTACTTTTCGTTATAATCGCAATAGATGCTGAGTCCGACGAAGCGGGACAGAAGATGACTTATCGTTGGATGCAGCCTAGCCACTCCCAGGTGGCGTGGTAATCGTTACACCCTTTCCTGAAGCAAACCGGATAAGTATTATGGGGTCTTTTGTTATTACGGGCTCACACATGAAGTACTATTCCTTTCCAACCTTGATCATAATGTACACTTTATTGAGTTCCGCGCGAATACATGACGATGCCGTAATGCACGTGTCTATTAGCTATGGTAAAACTACATGTTGTAATAATGACGACAAATAGTCGCATAGACGCCTAATAAAGGCTATCTATTGGTTGCAGCGTAGAGTTTTAAATACGAAATTGATATTCAACTAAATATAAAAAAAGGTGTTTCAAGCGCACCTTTTTTTTAATATTTTATATTTTTAACTAGAAATGCATTCTCCATCATGAAGGGACAGACTTCTAAAAAAAGGAATATCGCTGTCCCTCTTAACTCTGGCTTTCCAGCCCACCGCCCCGCGAGCGCCCCGCGCCCCCGCCGCCCCGCCCCCGCTCGTCCCCGCCCGCCGCCCCCCGCCCGCCCGCCCCCCCCCGCGCCGGCGCCCCGCCCGGCCCGCCGCCCTCAAGAATAGGCTAAATTCAATAATCGCTGAGCTACTTTTTGATGTTGCTCTTGCTTGTCAATAATTTAATCGCTGCGAAAAGCGTACCACCAGTAGGCAATCAAATCATAAACAACAACACTTCTCGCCAGCCTTTTACCGGGCGCCTTCGTGGATTTCCAATTCAGGCCTTCAAACCGTATTCTAAAGCGTAATTTCTGGTGAAATAGTTTTTGCCTGGAAGTCGTTGGCTCCTCTTTCTTTCTAAACCCAAATTCACAGAAGGTTTCTGTAGCTCCGTAAGCCAATACTGCCCGCGATCAAAAATGCCTGAGCATCAATACAAGCAATATAGAAGCAAATGTCCGTAGAATATGGTTAAGATGGACATAAGCATCCACCACCATCCTCATGCCTTTAGGGTCCGCTAAAAATAAAAGGCGTAATATGCACGAAAGCTAACGCCCTTCTTTTGGCCAAGTCTTCTAAGTTTGATTAAGTGATTTTAACATAAAAATCGTCGTAAAGCATCTCTAGTAGCGCTCAATTATATCAATCAAAAATTCGAAGCAATTTTACCACAAATTCGCTAGCAAACCCCAATGAGTTTTTGCATTTTCGGGAAAATTGAGTATTTCGATTTCTTTACATCGACGTGTATTCATTCAACTTTTTTGGAATCGTGTAATAACACGACCACGGTTTCCAACCGCTTTAAAAACCAAAGAATAATTCCTATCTCGCCACAGCATAGAACAAACGAAACGATGACGCCGAATAACCACTGTAGTTTTAAGACCGATTAGAGTGTAAGTTTTTCCAATAAAAAAGTGCAACTTTTTCATCTGCATTCTTATTGAAGCCGCGCAATTAAAAACCATCCATTTGCTGATCATCAGAAATTTTACGACTACATTATCCAAATAATTGTGGCCTAAAGAAGGGATCTGAACGGAGAAGGTCTTTCTAAGTAGAGTAAAACGGGGTTTTTTTGGAATTGGGCGTATTTCCCTTTGCCCGGTTTACTGGTACTTGCCTTACTTGGGGGCGTTTTGTAGGCCCATTTATTGGTGGAGAATTTACATACTCTTGTTGTTTGTTTTCGCACAAAGGCCGTTGCTGAAATCAGGGTCACTTAATTTGAGTCAATTCCCACTAAGACCCAACGTAAACTCACTAAGGACCAAATAGAGAGCCCTGCTGACTTCTTGCCTTTCACCTCATGACAGAGTAAGTAAACAGTCTTAAGGTGCCGACACGAACAGCAATAAACACGAGTTGAAAGGTATCCCCTTGACGAAATAAAAACCTCCCCTTTTCTCAGAGGCCTTTATTTTGCGCTCATAATTTGATTCTAGTTTTATTGATGTCTTTCATTCACGCTAATGCAATTGATAGGCAAAAGCGCAACTTAAGCTGGCACATTTTGCTATTGCGAAGCTAAGCGTTACTGTTCTCCAAACTCGTGAATTGTAGGTTGTGTGTTCATTTGCCATGTGAAACCTCCCTCGATTTTTCGATCTATATATTTTTGATATTTTATAGAGTTATTACAAATATTTAATAGGAAAACCAATACAAATACACGCACAAAGTAATACTACCAAGCGATTTCCGTAGACTTTTAATAGTGGCCCGCAAACACCACCGAGCGTGAACTCCCGACTCCATCTCATCCATCCGACCATCACGCGTTCATAGCATGTCTAACTTACTATCACCAAAATAGTATATTCCACACACCCCACCACCCCCGAAAAAATCGTATATTAAACACACATATTTTACTCGCGATAATGACACCGCTATTGATGATTCAAACTGCGCAATGAGCGTGCACATATATCACTGAGTGTGACGAATTTCGTATCATCTAGTCCGCCTATATAGCCCTTCTTGATATAGGCCAATTGCCGCTTCTCGAATCTATATCTATATTTTGAAGTATCGGTATGGCTCTCTTGATATGAGTAAACGCCTTTTATATCACTAACTTGGCAGACATCACCTAAAGCAACCAAGATCAGGACACCATTCAAGGCGCATGATAAGTGTACGGACCCTGGAAATTCGCTGCAATTCGCCTTGCTTTTGAGCTTAGGCCAGCTATCATGGGCTTTGCGAAATGGTACACATGCCAATGAGTATTCATAGCCCAGCCGAAATAAAGATTCGATGCTCATTTTTAAGCAAAAATCAAAGCTTCATACTTTCGGATGAATGTAAGCTTTTCCATTCCAAATATCGTGCACCGTTGAGATCAGAGAAAACCGAGTCCTGGGCAGAGATGGGTCATAATTAATAAAGAGAGATTCTTTCTGGCGTAACGCCACGACATCAGCTAACGTCGCCCTAAAACAAATGTCTTCATTGATTGATAGGGCAGGCCATAGAGCAGAATCGAAGTTTTTCGTTTTGTATTTTGTAGTTTTCTGGCATCGCTACAAATCGGCTACCATTTGGTTTATAGTTGAATTCGATGGATAGCGCGTCGTTGAACTTTAGATCCAAAAATCCTGTGAAACGCGCCGTACTGATTCTATTCTATACCCATATGTGGGGTGGGGTGGGGGGGGGGCGTTCTTAGTAAAACTTAAGCCTCTGAGTACGTATTTTCACGCGGGTCATTTCGATACTGTAGTCTTGAGTTCCGTCAAAAATCAATTGAATTATCTGCGTTTATGTCACTAAACACGATCCGAATAAGCTCTTCTGTTAAAAAAGTCCGGCGTACCTCCGCCCAAAATGCAACTGCGTTACCTTTTCCTTGTGTGATCCAGCATAAAGGTCTACGCAGTCTATCCATCGTCTTCACCCACACGATGCTCAATCGTATTCGATCACCTTTTCATACTGCTTATTTCACAATTTTTTATTGCAGGCGCAGTAATGCAAAGGTGCCGCACAGAAAAGGAATATGGAAATAAAGCATAGCGGTTTTTTCTGAATTGGCATATAGCATCTATCACTCCAGAGCTATTTGCTTATCGTTGAGTATCCAAATTGTGGCGTCTGTAGGGGTAGAGAGTATAGCCCGCAGGGCCAGATAAATTGTACTTGGCCCAAACAGTGAGGAGTCCCCCAGATCATGATGTGTATCACTATTAAAATTTCTTAATACGCGCAGTGTAACTCTTTGTAAAGTGGAATCTTCTATGATCCAGATCAAATGATTACTGTCCCCGATAAAAAGTTTGAAATGAAAAAGGCGTCGTGTTTTAATAGCCACAAGGTTCTAAACCCTCTCTCGAATCTGATCCTAATACTATTTCAAAATGGTACATGCCACTGCACACACCTCTCCCTTTTATATATCAGCTCATAGGGCGCAGGTGCAGGCCACAAAAACCCCTCTTAAAACGACTTTGTGAGATAAAATTTTAAGAGAGCAGAGAAAGCACACTATCATCGCTGTCACTTTTTCCTACAGCAAGAGGCAGGGGCTGTCGTGGCAAAAGCAAGACCACCCCTCGTTTCAATACTCTGATCCCCGAACACAGTGTTAAATTAAACATGAGCAAGCCTGTATTGCGTCGTGGGCAATCAATGGGCGGGGCCGCGGTAGCGGACGCCACGCTAACTAGAGCTTGCTTGATGGAAAGCAGTAGTGCGTGGTGCTTTTTATATCCGCGTAAGCCCGAAAAAAATAGATTAATCTTTCTATCAGAACTTCAGTTCTGTCTCGATTATTACAAGGAACAAGAGATACAGCTGGTCCCTATGAATGGTAAACCAAAATGCGCTACCGAACCTTGTTGAAATTATTTTGGGGTAGAAGGCGCCGATCTGATTTTAAAACACTTAAAAAACCGGTAAAACAATAAACGACAACCAATTTCAGATATAGCAACTAGCACTCATAACTGGTTACAAGGCAAAACACTTAAATGGCTTCACAAAGCTTTGAATATTTTTCTATTGAAGAAATACGATGTGAGATTTATTTATTAATAAAGCATGAGAGAAATTAATTGGATACCCCACGCTCTGCTTTGATGCAGCACCGATTTACTGTGTCCAGAAACCGCTGTAATGATGCTGCATGTTGAAGTGCGAAAACTATCTGCTAAAAGCAATTTTAAAGGTCACTCGCGACTGATCCTTCCCGAACAAACACGCAATTCCGAGTTCTGGTCAATTTATCTTGGCCATAAAATTTCCAGACAAGAACAAGATATGGCTGTTATTATATTGGATAGAAAAGAAAGAAGAGAGTATAAAAAAGAGGTCTAGATTACCTTAAAATCTAGCTCTTTTTGATGAGGTCGTAATGTGACTGAACCGCGGATCTATTAAGCGACTTTAGTTTTTTTGCATGATCTTTATGACCAAGAATCGCACATTATAGATAAGTATACCTTGCAAAACTAGAAAACGCACATCGGACCATGCGCAAATCGAAGCTAGCGAGAGAACCACATCATTAGACGATAATCACACCCTCGTATTGCTGTTGGTGTCCTTCAGAATCATAACAACAAATGTTTGAGTGAAATTGGTTTGTCGTTGACTTAAACAGAAGTGACTCAATGTCCTGAATTCTTTCAATGAGGTATAGACAGCGCAAGTAAGCTCTTTCTTTTGTCTCTCTCATCAAGTCTAGCAAACCATTTAATTCGAACGTTTTGAACCCAGAAGCGATCTGTTGATAAAAACCATTCCCATTTTCTCAGTACAAATCATACAAGACTAATAAACACCAATGAAGGATGATTAAGTCGGTATCAACCACTATTTTCAATGCCGCACATGCTCTTTTTCATCAATTGACAAGTTTGGGGGGGGGCGTCTGCAACGTGTGCCTGGACTCAATAACTCGTGGCCCTAGCTGATTGTAAAATCGTAAATAAGATATAAGCAGAAAGGAATAAATATTTATTATTCCTCTAGTTGTAAGCAGGCAAATATAAGGTTGTTTAACCGTCTTTTGTAGATACATAAGTTTAGTGGATTCTCATGAATAGAACGCCCAAAAAAAAATAAATAAATAATTTGGTAAGTTTAAATTCAATGAATGAGGGTGGGGCTTCGATGGAGCGGCCTAATCATATGTACGCTAAAACACGTTAGCGACAAATGGGCAGGGCGGGTAAAGGACGAAGGCCGTGAGAGCGTTACCTGCATAAATAGTCGGGATGTAAAAAGCAAAGAATGTCGGTAGCAAACATTATCTGATGCCGTTTTCCCTTGATCTGGAAACAACGACCACATCATAACACCTCTCTTGCGTCTAGCAGTAGGCTTCAACCAACAAATTGATTTACTTACTTGAAGCATGAGGCGCGCTGAAAAATCGTTCAAAAATGTACGATAAAAGCACGGCAAATGATCATCTGACAGTAATTGCATTTTTCATGGCGCTTATCTAATCGCTTCTAACGTCCTTGTTTTTGTCTTACTTAAATATAGGCCCTGCTGCTTAGGGAATTACAGTCTTTTTTTGAAAAGGAGAACATCTATATTTTTTCCACGAATCGTGGCACTTTTGTCGGTCAATGGACCTAATTCAAAATAAAACTTGGATCTATGTCGCCATTGTCCCTTCTTAGTTACTGTGCGAGGCTAATCTGTATGCCGAGTTTATTTAGCCTTGGGGAGTGTTGTTTAATGAAAGCCGCTGTTTGTAGTATATTTGGTTCTGTTGCTAGAAGATGCGGAGATATCCGCCCATACCTGTGTAATGAGCCATCACCAAATACATTGTAAAGATCCCTATGTGCTTGTGGGGGTGTTGCTTCATACGGACTTGGCAAATGTTGCCCGAAGGAGATGGCCGGTAAAACCTACACTCCCTCTTGGTGCCTAGGCATTTGATAGAGGGGTTGGCGAAGTTCGTTGAATAGTAGGAAGCGCAGTTAAGCCACATTAAACACTGGGGATTCCGAGTTTGGTATCCCTCGCCATGCTTGATATAAGTGCATTGCGGTCACTGAATACTGCCTAAGTGGGTAATGAAAACCTATGCTTGTCCAACAAAACTCAGTATATTTCAGGTTCATGGTAGTTATGCTGAATTTTTGGTGGCCGCTCATGCCTGATATGTCGTAAAGATCCCCGATAGGGCCTTAGCTATTACTTGAACGGCGGCACCACTTATTTTGCGCCTCGGCGTAACAACCTATATAGAGCCACTTTAAAGTATCTATCCCGCTAACTGGTGATTGGGTGGCTAATTTTTGCGCAATTGGCTGGACTATGCCCAACTAGCGTTCAACTATTGCGGTTCGCTATGGGGTAAGAGTGGTGGCTGTTTGATACGGTGTAAACCAAAACGTGACCTAGCCAGTCGCTTGGTGTTGCAGACTCATTACTTTTGACTTTAAAACCGTACTGCAGACGATGTTGTTAAATAGCATTCTCGAAAAACGAAGTGGTGTACACCGCCAGTGTTTTGTTACTGGCGTCAGCAAGGTGTGCGTTTAGACAAAGTTTAGTGGATGTGTCCAGTGAGAGACGTGGGAGGTAAATTGCCGGTATTGGTTGGTTTTACCCAACCAGAAGACATGCCATTGCTTAATATTCTCAAGTAAGCCGTTCTCAATGGTGTGCCAGCTGTTTGTGGGTGAGAGGTTGTCGGAGCACGGAAAAGGGAATCTTGAAGAGAGATGTTTTGGAATTTGCGGGCTGCGTGGCAGAGGTAAAGTCGCAATTGTTTGAAAAGAGAAGAAAACTCCGAAGATTATAAATCTGACCACTTTTTGAATACATGGAGAAAGGTGAAAATATACGGGACCGAAATTGTTTCGATGTCCATGGTAATTAGTGGTAGGGCGCGAGACATAAAGAGAGAAGAGCGAATCCCTACAGATATTGGGTTTCCACGGGCGTTCCTTTTAGTGTTTTATTACGGTCTTGTTCACGAATGAATTTAAACTGCCGTGCTGGCATATAAAGTCCGCTTCACCCGTTACAACCACTTACTCTTCGTCACTCGCATACATCTGTTTTTTTAAGCGTTGCTTCGGCGACTGTACGCACTATTAATATCCGTCCAATGTCACTGTTGTCACTACTTCTTGCCCAATAAATACAAGGCGGAACGAAAATCAATGTTTTGCTCAGATAAATGCAGCCTAAGTCAGGTAGTTGGTGCCTAATTGCGGCAGGAATATATGAAACCCCCGACCGTTAGCATGCGCGCATGTGAGCAATTGGCCACGACCAAAAGCAACGTGGGTTGTGCCTATTCCCCCTGCATCTAGGTGAACGGAATTAGGTCATCCGCCTGAGAACAAGCATGCACAATCTGTTTGGTCACCGTTTTACGAATACTCAACACTTTGATCAAGAGAAAGTTGCTCTATTGTAATTAGCCAGTAAGTCATTACCTAATCCCTTATATTTGTCTAATAATCGCTATGGTCACATCTTTCGGCGCGGCCGCATCTCTTAAGAGGTATCTATGGTTAAGTTAGTGGATATTATATAGATTGGGGACGGTAATCGATATTATTTTCGAGTTCCATCCGAGTAAAAATTTGTTTTAGCCATAGCACCTCCAAGCAGACAGAGTTTGGCCAAGAGGCCAGCAGCAGAGAAAGACGAACATCAAAAATATTCAATTCGGCACTGAGTCTCTGGATAAGGCCCGTCGCAGCTCGCCGGTGTCGGCCAGAACTAAATCAAATAACAGAAGCAGCGGCTATCATTATTTGAAGCATCTAAATAAAGGCAATTTATCGTCGCAGAAGATCAAACGCCCAGCAGAGGCCTATCCAGGCGCTTTATTGATGGGTGAGATATAAACCAACTTCAAGACGCTGGGTGTAAAACGGGCAGTTGCCTAACGGGCAAAAGCCGTAAAGGGCTTGAAAGGCGCGGAGTGACCGTTAACCAAATACACAACAATTTACTTTTATACAACATGCGTTTTGTGCCGACGCAAAAGCATTGTCCTTAAGCCCTCAATCCACTAATGCTAGAGCAATAACTCAACAGAAACAGCGACATCATCCCACCACGAGCCGCGTCAGAATTGTGGCGACACCGAATACGAAATTTAAATCATGGCAAAAGAATGCCGTAATGAAAAGGTATCGAGGATGTCACCATACGGCGCCCACCATCGAAAATTCGCCATTAAAGCCTTGCCTACTGGTCAGAGTCGCTATGTGGAACGTTTTCAAGCCAACATCTAACACTATTATCCTATGGGTTATTAAATAATGAGTTTGGACTGAGAAGATGAAAGATAAAAGTGAATCTACCTTAATCAAAATGCAAAATCGCGCCTACAAGCGCCAATCGACACCACAAGAAAATGAGATCTAGACCGCGAAGCCAGGGAGAATTGGACATACTTGAAAAACAACTCAGTGAAAATATTATTGAAAACGACGCGCCATGACGCTGAGGATCTTTTTCGCTTTCGCAATGCTCGGCCATTAATATAGGCGGTTTCTTCTTCTTTGAGGCGGGGTGGGTTATATGCTCAATCGTACGCTCTGCCAGAGAACGCAAACTGTTGGACAGGAGATGATCATTGCGAGATGATTCCAACTGCGCTGGCGTTACGGCGCTGATGCTAGAGATTATGAGTCGTCTGAGCGTTGTTAACTTTACTTGATGGACGCCGATGCAAAAAGTAAGCCGTCACTTAAATGGCGTTTTATTATTGAAAATGAACAGCCAGGCGGTACAGCCCTGTTCATTCCGGCATTATTTTATGATGCTATTTTCGTGCAAAGAGGCACTTATCCAGAGATTCCGGATATTAAGTTCGTCGTGAACGATATGGCCGCTTCAGGTGGGTATAATGCGCGGGTCTGCTAAGCCGCCAGTGAAAATCTACAGTCAGACAAAGCAGCTTTAGTAGGTCTCTATTGGTGTGTTGGATTTCTTCAGGTTTGATGCCAAGCAATTACTTGAAAAAATTGGTGTGGAACGTCCGGCACTTCCAGCCCGCGGGCCGGCAATTAAGGCCTGTGTCTGAGACCGAGGTCTGACCAATGACTGACGAGCCTCTATGAGATAAATGGCAAGCCGTGCTTATGATGAAACGCAATCAGGCAATTCATCATGCTGTTATAAGAGGGCCGTGCGACAGTATGACGATGAGCAATGAATGTTTTTTCTGTGCATGGTGGTTGGCACGGGTTTCTCAGCGCAAAAAATTGGCTGATTCGATGGTTTGCTCCGTCGTAAATGATTAACATGAAACTCACGTCGATTCCAGGATGCAAGGGGGGGGGGGAGGCGGGGGGGGCGCGCCCGTATGTTTAAGTGAACATTAAGCAAGATTTCATGGAGATGAATTGGCTAAAGAGTTTGGTGTCGAAATGGCCACAAAAATACTAAAGCACAACCGTATTGAATAAAAAACCATTCTTTTTTTAAAAAGCCCCTTCGGGGGCTTATTTTTATTGCCTTATAAAATGCGCAAGATAGCCGTGTTTTTTCTAGCAACAGAACTCCAGCAAAAGAGTGTTTATCTTCACCACGATACGTATATTTTGATAAATATATATTTTTCCCTATATTTATGAAAATAATAAACTGGGAAGACATCATGGCCGCAACAGCAAATAATATCGGCAGCGAGAAAGATTCGATCAAGCCTGTTGGGAGCTAATCGAACAAACACTTTCCCTAATACATCCTTCGTTAACGGGAACAGTTTGCTCTAAAAAGATGGGCGCGCACGTTTTCAAATACGACTTTTAATGAACGAAACATCGCAGGGAGAGTGGGAGAAGACGCCTTATATAAGAGCACCAACAACACCAGCTTCAAGAACTAAAGTGATATTTTGTTGCAACTTTTTTAAGCGTTTTTCAAAGAGACGACTTACAGCCAAAATCTCGGCCAGTTCGTTTAGATGAAAGCTTCTATCCGTACCTAGAGCGAACACCAAGATGTAGTCGCAAGCAAGAAGCCACGGAAGGGTGGTTCCTTTTCCTTGTCATTCCGCCGGTTGATAGAACTACAAGAAACACAATGACGACATTAACAAATAGAACACATGGAAAAAAATTGACTCGCAACACTCGAAGACATACAAAAAAATAGCCCTTAGTGATCAACATATCAAGATGTGCTCTCCCACAACCATGTTATTTAATAAACGTCCGAGTATTAAAACAGGACAGCAAATAGGCAATACCGCGAACTCCCAGAATAAACTGTCCCAAAAAGAGAAGCTCCTCTCGCAAGCACAGACATCAACTGAGTATACTAAAAGCAAGAAGAAACACCAAAACTCCGTCGCAGAACTAAAGAACAATAGAGGATCAAGCACGTAAAAGGTGAGGACTGGAAAAGATTGGCTAGAATACAATAAAACTCTGGACACAGCTGAAGCAAGTATCAATAGAAACCATCAAATCACAAAGATAGAGGCTCGAACAAAAATAACCCGTTATAAAATGTGGCTTCTAGCAAAACACGCGCACATAATTAGTTAAGAAGAGATGATCGAGCCAATAAACAAGCTCCAGCCAATTCGTGATTTACCACGCCGTATCAAAGACTATATTCGCTGGACTTTCAGTCGATTCCAAAAACAAGCGCGATTTATTTTTTAATGGTCATGGCACCGACAACCCTTGGATGAAGCCGTTCAACTTGTTTATGGGGGCATTAAAGCTAATCCGTTGATTTTGATCGTGACATGCTTGATTGCGCAATATAACTTATAATGAAAAGAAACATATTTCTAAGAGAGATTGTACAGTACCCGCATCACACGAGAAACGCGAGCGATTTGCTTATTTTGTTTAGGTCGAAGCTCTTGTTTGAAGTGGTTTGCCCATTCAAAGTTACTAAAGACACTCTTAATACCCTCGCTCTCCATTAAATTTCTTTATTAGAAAACGAGTTTACATGTCCATTGGCTCAAAATTACCGCTGTATAAAGCATTCTAGGAGGCATGGTGTCACCCGGCTCTGGCTGTTTTGGGCAATTGGACGGCCGCACTAGTAGCCTTTGAAGACGCTTCGCGTGACTTAAACGGAGACTCAGCAAGAGAAAGCGAGCTAACTGGTTGACCAATGAAAATTAATTAGTAGGGCGTCCATCAACGTTGAAAGATAGAGATGGAAAGCCATCCATATCAGATATGTTTAAAGGGTTAGTTTGGAAAACAATACGACCTTATTAATTTGCAAACCACCATTAACGTAGAACGCCTGAAGAATTTAAAACCCCCACGGCGAGAGTTCATAATGAAGCCTGAATTGGCGCTTACCTCCGGTTGAAGAATGGTCTTACTTCACTCCGTAATCTTTTTTAGACTCAAAGTCAGGACGCATTAATCTGTCAACTGATGACGGGTATATTTAGTGTAGAAGGGAAATAACTTGAAAATCGCATTACAAGCCGCATACCCCTAGCCCCCTTTATTGTGGGTTGAAACTTAGAGGCAAAGGGTGTCATGGTGGGTTTTCACATCCTAACCAAAGAACAACTCAGCGAACTATTTACAAGAGCAGAAATAGCCTATGTCCTGGTAATACATTTGGAACACTCTTTAAAGCACCACCTTTGGTGAAAGTCACGGCATTGCGCTTGGGTGCGATTGTTGATGGCTGCCCCACCGGATAGAAGATGGTGCAAGCGGACCTGCAGCGAGACTTTAGACCGCCGTAAACCAGGCACCTCCCAAACACACGACAACAGGCGTCGGTGAAGTAGTAACGAATAAAGACTTTGTCTGCGGGTCGTGTTTTGAAGCGTAAAACAACCGGTTACGTCAAATTGGCTTAATGATCGAAAATACCGATCAGCGTTCAAAAGATTATGGCAAACATCCGCGACTACTTTTCAGCCCAGCTCATGCTGATTACACTTACGGATCCCAAAATTATGGCTTCCGCGATATCGTGGTGGCGGGTTCGTTCATCTGGCTTCGTGAAACCGCAATGCGAGTTGCCGCAGGCGCCATTGCTAAAAAATATTTTAATAGCCATTGGCAATTCAAATTCAAGCTTCTTAATCTCAACCGGCCCAATCAAACTTGCCGTTTAAATGAATTTGAGCCAAGCTATGAAGAAATGCTTCCTTTAGCCTGACCCAGGACGCGAGTTTCCTGAGCTGGAAAAATACATGCAGCTTGCGTCGCGAAGGGCGATTTGTCGGTGCAAAAAATCACAGTCATTGCTACTAAACGTCCATGCCCGGTTTCTATGGCGCTGCCAGTGTTTTGACCGTCTTAGATGCAGACATCCCAAAAGCGATTATGAAGCATAAACGCGGTAAAGAGGCGTTTGAAAAATCGGTGACGGTTTTTGAATGTGGTCGAACAAAAAGGCCAGCGAACACAGAGTATCGAAGTGACATCCAGAAGGCTTTTTTAAGTAATCTGCTGGCGGTGTTTTAGGTGGGCATAGTCTGGGCAAGACAAATTGTCGTTACACAATGGCCGCTGAAAAACCACCATCGAGTTATTACTATTAACCCTGGTAAAAGGCATTGACCGGGCAAGAGGCAATCCACATTCGAGTTCATTACCGGGAGAACGGTCGACACGACCCTTGCGTTGGGTATTCGAGCGACACGATTGCAAGAAGCTATGGCTGGCATTAACCATTATGGATCACTCTACTCAACACAGAGCACAAAAACGCTGACGTCCGTTTTTGCCCACGCGATTATTAAAGGGCAAAGCCTAAGCTTCTCTTGGTAAGGACCGTAATGAGAGGGCCGCCATTTTAAAAATAGCGGCTTTTTTATCTTCTTTCAACTCACCTAGAGAATATAAGGTTGACTAAATTGGGTAGTTAATAAACAGAGGCTCTACGGTCGTTCGTAAATCTGATGTCGGAATAAATAATCCGGGATGTAGAGAAGTCGGCGGCAGCAAAAACAAGCTTTTAACGCTACATAGTATCTCTAAATCATATTGTCCATTGTGAGGAAATGCATGCACCATTGGCGTAGCAGCCAAACCGAGATGACGAAGCAGAAACACAGACGACTTTTTGGAGCTCTAAAATCGAGCTTCGTTTCTGTGCTCGATATTAAATCGTGAACAACAAAACAATTCGAACATGGATTTAACTTGTGTGCATATTGGACAGGCGGTGTCGATAAATTTTAGGAGGGCGCAGATCAACTCTTGCCGGCGTTGTGGTGTGGTGGGATTTTTAAGGCGGTGAGGGAGCATTAATGACGTGGCGGTCAGGGCTAATTTACCGTTAACACAAATAAACAGCTCTTATAACCAATTACAAGCCAATTGAAGAGCTTGGGTGAGGTTTGGAGAATAGATTGTATTAATACATACCAATATTTCACGGACAAAAAGGCGGAAGCAATTGGTCATTTACGTCAATCATTGCAGCGACCAGTAAGAAGTGTTATATACCTCAAGTCTTAGTGCTAGCATTAAGCACCAATCATTGCATCCAGAGCAATTAATTCAGATAACAAATAAAAATTTTTTGTTACTATAAACGAGTAGAAAACAAATGAAAGTACCAATGGATCTTATTGACGCTGACGAACCCTTTTTCATTCGATAACTTCCGCAGGTCTAAAGCACATGTTTTCGGCCAAACATAACGTCGTTTTCGAGCAAAGCAGATTTGAAAATGAATACCAAACACTGAAATAAACCACTTTGGGTCGAATACCAAACGGCAACATTAGTTGCAGAACAACTCAGACACGTCGCTTTCCAGCGCTGGAGTGATACATTAGCCATAGCACGAAGAGCTTAATAAACAAGTTTTTAGCGCTATGGCGGACATTTGTAAAACATTGCCCAAGGCCGCCCCGTCATGAACTCGTAAAGTATATTGCTCATGAAAACAATAGTGAATAGGGTATCATTCACCTAATTGGATTTTCTATCAGCTACAAGCACATATCGCTTATCGAAACTGGATTTTTTACCAGTATTTTTTCAACCTGTCGTCATTTCTCTCAGAATTTGGTTTGTGTGGTCGCTAAACCTAATGCTTATATTTGAGAGACGCCATTGAGAAATAAATGAACCACCCAAGACAGTAAGCACGTACTCTATGGTTGGCGATACAAATGGAAATAAGACATCTTGGCGGTAATAGTTACTTTGGGTTTCGATACCTTGCTTTGGTTGAAACCATCCACAGCAAAACAACATCCGGCAGAGATAACACCAACACCATCAATCAGCTCATAACAGAGTGCTGGATTGGACGAAGAACCAGTAAAGAAAAATGCAGTATAAAAGAAGCTTTAAAAGGGTCTTATCACTTACTATTTCCGATAAATGTTAAATTAATCGGAAAATAGTGTAAAATTTATCAAACAACCTTTGGTTAATAAGGTTAAAATTCTCTTTAGTTTTCAAAACACATAAAACATCATGCCTGATAGCTAATAGATTTTGAGATGCTCTCTAACGCTTATGTATCCGCTTTACACTAACAGCGGTTGCATATGATTTTTTGTGAATTAGTTAGCTACCATTTTCTGGCGTAGTAATAATTGCAACAGTTTTCGATCCTGACCCTGGCTTTCCATATAAAGGACGCTTGATCAGACCAAATCGAAAGCGATAATCTCTCCACGATCTGTTATTTGAATCAGCGCTCAGCCGTCAATCGCCACTCTGGACGTTAATATGTTCCAATACCTATTTCCAAATGTTTCTTCCGCAATATTTCGAGCGCGAGGATCGTTATCACGGTTCAGTTCATAAACGCATCAGCCGCTGATCGTATCTTTCCAATAAAAGAACGAACTCTATCAAACCTCCGCAGGGGTTCGTAGGGCCACCAAATGCCTCTCTAGAAGCGATTAATATTTGAAAGTAGGCTGTTTTAAAAACGGTATCACCAACACCAATGACCATAAGTTTTTATCAATTATAGTCCTGTTTGAGAAGTAATCGGATGATCCAAGGGCTAGAAAGTAAACAACTGGTGTTTTCGAGCAAAGGCCAACTGCTTCAAATTTGGAACTATAAAATGCATCGCGATTATTAGTACTGACCACGTCACACGGATCGTGTCAGCATCTACGTCGAAGCTCTCTCTATCTGGTTTATGAATCAGCTCAACGCGCAGTTAGAGCATCAGCTCTTTTAGGACATCAAGCATTTCGACGTAACACGAGTTTTTTGAATTTTTTCTATATCCCTCGCTCTACTGTTGGACTATCAATGATTTTTTCGCCCCTTTCAGCCAATTGCTGAAGTGGGCGTGAAAATAGCCCGTGCAAATAACCAAATAAACAAAAAACACAGTCAATGTCATTCGGGCAGGTTCTAAAATAACTTTTTCCATAATACCGGTTAACGGGAGCAACGTAAGATTCTAAAGGACTTTGCCGTTATGATATCCAATTTGTACCTAGGCATGCTGGCGTAGCCTGACTAAACAATAGAGTAGCCATATTGACTATTTTTTTAGCCCAGTAAGAAACGCCCCTTACTTGTGTCTGACTGATAATTTTCATGCAATTCCGTTCATTGTATTTAACAAAGGTTCCAATTCGCCCATCTAATTTTGTTGGGTGGAGATGGTAAACAAAATTTGATTATTTTATCTATCACATAAGTATATGGAGCCATCTTCATAGTAAAATGTTCTTCGCGGGCTAATATCTTACTCAAGAATATTCGGGTTTTTCTAAGGTAGATAGATCCCGCGGTTTGAGGA